>Ga0307981_1000198_pt1 | contig 63833 bp, 62 predicted proteins | sample OrgLakmetagen987_FD_201849 | JGI IMG/M metagenome (GOLD analysis project Ga0307981, IMG submission 201849) | Saline water microbial communities from Organic Lake, Antarctica - #987 | ecosystem: Environmental > Aquatic > Non-marine Saline and Alkaline > Saline | place: Antarctica: Organic Lake... | reverse complement strand
TACGAGGAAATTGTCGACAGATGCTGTGAAGCTTGGAACTTCTTTGCACAGGACAAAAAGGCTATAACCTCAATAACATCCCGTGAATGGGCTAAAACGGTAACCCTTTAGGGCCGTTGGTATTAGTGACAATTTATCAATATCGAGACTCACTTTATTCAGTTCGTCATCCCGCTATGTCAAAAAGCGAAATGACGGTGCCTGAAGATACAAGGTTTGAGATTAATGCTATAAATGATCGAAGCGCCGGAACAATTCACGCCTACTCAAAACGCTGGGAAAGGCATCGTGAGTTTTATAGGAGATTGGATACCATTCTAGTTGAAACAGATGCAATTTGGGGTAACGAGTTTCGAGCGCATGTTGAACCGCTTAAGGTTCTTGAGAGCGAATTATACGCATACATTTCATTGTATATTGAGGCAAACCTTCGACGGGACGGTGATCTGGCGAAAGACTTTAGGAATATACTCAAAACCAAAAGGCCAATAATTTATGATACTCTAAATGAGAATAATGATGAATACCGAAAAGAGTTTGCAAAGAATTTTCTTCACGCCGAAGACTACTTGCGCAAAAAATTAGGTCGAAAGCCATGAAAAACCTCATCCGCACCGGTCTCATGTTCGGCAATCTCATCCCCATCGACAGCCCCGCGCTGGTCGAGCGGTATAACCGTGCGCTCAAGCATCTGACGAGCAAGACCACGAACCTCAGTGACTTTCACATCGACATCTCCGGGTTTTCGCCCGAGACTGGCGGTGAGATGAATGACGCCCTTACCTCAACCACAACGGGGTCAACCGGCAATTCATTCTGCTGACGACCGAGCAAAAGACCGCGCCGCTGCTCAATGCGAAATTCTCGACCAGCCGCAGCATCCTCAAAGAGTTCATCGACCGGAACGAGCGGGAATTGTTTGCGCTGACCACGCGGGACGCGCTGGCTGGGGGACCAAACGCACGGGCGACGTGATCTGCAACCCGGTGAAACTGGCGCAGATGGAGCTTTCGCAGGACGATTTCTGGACGGCGCATTTCGGCGGTTTTTACCTTTTCCGAGAGATGGATCATCTGGCGATGATCTCCTCCAGCGCCAAGCCTGATACCGACCTGCCGATCACGTATGTTTTCAACATCACCGACCAGAACGGGATCGCCAATTTTCTGGAACACAACGCCCTGCGCGATTTTGTGAACTGGGCCGAGGGCGAGGGGCAATGGCCGCGCATCACGTCTGACCATCCGGCCTATTTCTAGACGCTGCGGGCGGCGGACCATGTGGACCGCGATCTGGTCGACATGCTGCTGGCGGAACTGAGCCCGCTGGATATCCGACAGCTTTTCATCTGTCACAAGGATCTCTTTTACAGCGCTTATGCAGGCTGGTCAGAGACGAAACGCTGCTATGCGGTTGATTTTCTGCTCAGAGAGTATCAGGTGGACACGGCAGGTGCGCGTGCGGCGCTATTCGGACATGATGCGCCGATGGCGGAACCAGAGCCGGATATGATCGCACGCGTTGGCACCTGGGGCGCCGTCAGGAAGAGATAGCAATGAGGAAGACATAAATGGCCGGATTTGCCCGATTGCTACTGATCATGTTCGTGGTTCTGACTATCGTCTACGTGGCGCTGTCTTTTTATTCACGCTCTGTGCGGCGTGGCAAGCTTGAGGCGGATTGGTATCTCAGCGACCAGACCATCGACAAGGAGACATTCGTGCGTCAGGGGCTTGAGGATTATGACAGGTCGCTGCGGCGCAAGCTGATTCTGGGGGTCTATGTGTTGCCGATGGGGGCGATGGCTGCGATTATCTATTTCACCAATTTTTTCTGAGGGGGCGACGATGGGCTATCTCAAATGGACGCTGATCATCGTCTTCTGGGTCTTTGCAGGCGGGTTTTTCCATTATACGCTGCCGCAGTACGATGTGGTCCGCGTGGTCGGAACCTACGAGCAACGCATTGATTTCGGTGAGAATTCGTGGTTCTGGGCGCAGCCGGATTCGGGCAACGCGGTCAATGCGACGAACCGCGATGTATTGTTCATCCAGACGGTGCGCAGGAACGGCCGGCCGATGGTCTACCGCAACGAGGATACCGGCTGGGGCTGGCCGCCGTATTTCAAGATCGACACCGGCAATTTGCAGACCGAAGCGGCGGATCTGCAATCCACACAGGCTGAGCCGCGCTGGGCGGTGATCCGGCATTACGGCTGGCGCAACGAATTTCTGTCGATCTTTCCCAATGCGGTCGGCATCCGTGCCGTCGACGGGCCGGATGTGCGGGTGATCCCGTGGTTGAGCATAGCGGTTTTGCTGGTTCTCGGGCTGGTGTTCTGGGCGATCTGGGTGCGCTGGCGGCGGTTCCGTGTACGGCGGATCGACCCGGTGATCGAGGATATGACCGACAGTTTCGAGGCGGCGGGCGACAGTCTTGTGGCGCGGCGCGGGCGATTCCGGCGGTGGCTGGACACGTGGAAATCGAATTGAGGGGCTGCACGCTTCGGGACTTGCCTGAATTGAGGCCCGCGTTTTTGACAGGCCCGCGTTTTTGACAGGCCCGCATTTTTGACAGACCCGCGTTATCGGGCCCGCTCTAGCCGTCGCGCGGGTCGCGTCCCATCTGCGCAAAGAGATCGCCGTAATCCAGCGACACCCGGTTTTCGATGATCCGCGCATCCTGACAGCGGTAGAAATCCATCACTCTCAAGGTCAGCGGCTTGCCGGTCGCGGGCATGACCAGACAGGCGCCAGCATGCGTCATCGTCATCAATGGCCAGCCCGAAACCGCGGCTTGGTTTCCGTCGCCGATCCGGCAATAATGATTGCCGCCCTTGCGGTCCGGGAACGCATGCAGAAATGCCGCGCGGTGGTCCTTTACAAAGCTGTCCCAGCGAGAATTCGACCCGATGCCAGCAGGGCCATACCACATCATATCGTTGTGCCAGGTGCCGTCCGTGCCGGTCTGTCCGGACGATGCGTTGGTCGCGGGGTCGTAGACATGCACGTCCGGTCTGCCGAATTGCCATAGATCGCGCAGCCCTGCCCAAATAATTGCCCGGAAATCCTGCATATTTCCTGCCTCTGCGTGATCCTTCGAAAAAAGCATTGGCAAAATGGCACACTTGAGTCTAGCTTTTTTGCAAACGTGTGCAAAGCACGGGCGAAAAAGCATTGGCGAGACGGGGAGACCATCCATGGCCGAGATCGAGCTGCGCAATGTGTGCAAGCGGTGGGGCAGTTTTGTCGGTGTCGACAATTTCAACCTGACCATCGCCGATCAGGAGTTTCTGGTGCTGCTGGGCCCGTCGGGGTGCGGCAAGACCACGACGATGCGGATGATTGCGGGGCTGGAGGATATCACCAGCGGCGACATCATCGTCGACGGCAAGGTGATCAACGATCTGGAGCCCAAGGACCGCGACATCTCGATGGTGTTCCAGTCCTACGGGCTTTACCCGAACATGAACGTCTACGACAACATTCGCTTTCCTCTGAAAGTGCGCAAGGTCGATCCGGCCACCCATGACGAACGCGTCATGCGCGCCGCCGCGATGGTGGAACTGGAGCCGTTCCTGCACCGCAAACCGGCGGAACTCAGCGGCGGCCAGCGGCAGCGCGTGGCCCTGGCCCGCGCGATCGTGCGCGAACCCAACGTGTTCCTGATGGACGAACCGCTCAGCAATCTCGATGCCAAACTGCGCGTCAGCACCCGCGCGCAGATCAAGAACCTCTGTCACGAGCTGAAAGTGACCACGATCTACGTCACCCACGACCAGATCGAGGCGATGACGCTGGCCGACCGTGTGGTCATCATGAAGGCGGGCATCGTCCAGCAGGTCGGCACGCCGACGGACATCTACGACAATCCCGGCAACACCTTTGTCGCCAGTTTCATCGGCAACCCGGCGATGAACCTTGTGGACGGGACGTTGTCGGGCGGCACGTTCACCGCCGAAAACATAGAGGTGCACGGGCTGGCCGGCCGCGATGGCAAGGTCACCCTGGGGTTCCGGGCCGAGGATGCGTCGGTGTCCGAGACGCCGTCGCAGATCAACGCCCGCGCCTATACGATGGAGCTTTTGGGCGACGCCACAATGATCACCGTGCGCGCAGGCGGCGCGCTGGTCGCGGTCAAGGCGCACAAGGAATATCGCACAGGCATTGGCACGCCGGTGTCGATGAACGTGCCTGCCGACATATGTCATCTGTTCGACGCCCAGAGCGGCGCGTTACTGACCGGCAACTGACATCAACCGGATGCGCGATCGCACATCCACGAAATACTCAGGGAGAAACGTCAATGTTTATGAAGAAAATCGTTCTGGCAGGTGGCTTTGCGCTGATGTCCAGCACCGCCTATGCGGCATGTGCCGTGAATGAGGGGCGGGTGAATATCGTGGGCAACGAATTCCCCGCGATCCAGACCGTCGCCCGCAACGCCGCCAGTTGCGCGACGGACACGCTCGAGGTCAAGGCCAACCTGACCGCGGATCACCAAAAGATCAACGTGGCGGGCATGACCGGCAACCCCGCCGAATACACCAGCGCGATCGTGGCGAATTCGTCCATCGTGGCGCTGATCAACGAAGACGTGATCCGCCCGCTCGACGATCTGGTGGCCAAGTTCGGCCAGAACCTTCAGCGCAACCAGCTGGTCACCATCGACGGTCAGGTGATGGCCATCGCCTTCATGGCCAATGCCCAGCATCTGGTCTACCGCGCCGATATTCTGGCCGAAGCCGGGATCGAGCCGCCCACGACCTACGAAGAGATGCTGGCCGGCGCCGAAAAGATCCGCGACATGGGTCTGCTGGAATATCCGCTGGGCGGCCCCTATGCGGCGGGCTGGAACCTGGCGCAGGAATTCAACAACATGTATCTCGGCATGGGGGGCGAGTTCTTTGAGCCGGGCAGTGCCGCGCCGACGATCAACAACGAACAGGGTATCGCCGCGCTCGAGATGATGAAGGCGCTCAGCGAATATATGAACCCCGATTACCTGACGCATGATTCCAACGGCACCAGCGCGGAATACAAGGCCGGCAACATCGCCATGATGCATATGTGGGGCAGCCGGATCGAACCGCTGCGCGATCTCGAAGGGTCCAGCCCCGAGGTGGTCGAAAACACCGCCATCGCCGGGCCGATGACCGTCGCGGGCGGCTCCATTCCGGCGACGACGCTGTGGTGGGACGGCTGGACCGTGGCCAAGAACATCTCTGATACGGATGCAGAGGCGACGTTCGTGGCGTTGATGGCGGGCATCGACCCGTCGATCCTGAACGAGGAAAACGCGCGCGAGGCGGTCTGGCTGATCGAGGGTTACGAGCCGACGGAGGCCGCCAAAGGCGTGTTCGCCGCCGCGTCCATGGGCACCAAACCCTATCCGATGGTCCCCTATCAGGGTCTGCTGCATTCCGCGCTGGGGGCCGAATTGTCGGACTTCATGCAAGGCAAAGAAGATGCGGCCACGGCGCTGGCAGATGTCGAAGCGGCCTATACCGCTGCGGCCAAGGAGCAGGGTTTCCTTCGGTAACCCCGCACCTCAGATCCGAGAGCGCCCCGCCATCACGCGCGCGGCGCTCTCGACCCTGATGCACCCGTCACGAACACGCATGAACGGACCGAGCAGATGAAGCACAAGACATTCTTTTGGTTTATCCTGCCGACGGCACTGGCGATGCTCTTGTTCATCGCACTGCCCATCGTGTCGGTCGTCATGCAATCGCTTTATACGCCGCACGAACAGGTGCTCAGGGTGGTGGAAAACTGCGGCCCGTTCGGCTGCACCCAAGAGACGACCATCGACGCCGAGGCAACCCAAGCCCTGCGCGCCGAACAGCCGCTTGGCCAGTTCGCCGGGCTCGACATCTATCTGGACCGGGGCCATCTGGCCACGACCGAGGTGGCCGAGGCGTGGCGCACCCGCGAGGGTCTGGGCGATTTCATGGGCGCGCTGGGCAACCTGCCGTTCTACCGCGCCATGGGTTTTACGCTGACCTATACGTTCACCGTGACGCCTTTGCTGATCATCCTTGGCTTCATGATCGCGCTGGGGGTCAATTCGCTGCACCGCCATCTCAAGGGGCTGGTGATCTTCTTCTCGCTGCTGCCGATGATCGTGACGCCCCTCATTGGCTCGTTGATCCTCTTTTGGATGATCGACAGTCGGGGCATCATCGGAACGTCGCTTCAATGGCTCTTCGACGACCCCGATCTGTCGCTCAAGGCCTCGACCGGGCTGACGTGGGTCACGCTGATCGTCTACGGCGTCTGGCATTCCGCGCCCTTCGCCTTTGTGGTGTTCTACGCAGGCCTGCAAACCCTGCCCAAGGATATGCTGGAATCCGCGATGATCGACGGGGCTTCGCGGTGGGAGCAGGTCAGATACGTCATCATCCCGCATCTGATGCCGCTGGTGACCTTCGTGGCGCTCATTCAGCTGATGGACAATTTCCGGGTGTTCGAGCCGATCGTGGGCTTCAACGCCGCCGCCCATGCCACATCGCTGTCGTGGATCATCTTCAACGATCTGGGCGGTGAGACGCGGCTGCTGTCCTCGGCGGCGACCACGTCGGTGCTGACCATTATCGGCGTGTCGATCCTGCTGTCGCCCGTCCTCGTGCGCACCTGGCGCGACTTCAACACAAAGGTGTAGGACCATGTCCAGCTCAAAAGCCACCCAGCAACCGCTCGCTCTCAAGATCTTCATCTACGGGTTCATCGCGCTCTGGCTTTTCCTCGCCGCCTTCCCGTTTCTCTGGACACTTTGGGGCTCGTTCAAGGTCGAGCTTGATTTCTTCTCCAAGGCCGACTGGACCGACGCGCTGACAGGCCCCCGGACCGAGGCGACCTACGGCGCGCCCTTTACCGGCGCAGGCTATGAGGGCGCATGGCTGCAAGAGGAATTCTGGCGCGCGGTGCTGAACACGTCCGTCGTCTGTTTCTTCGTGGTGACGATCTCGCTGACCTTTGGCACTTTGGGCGGCTATGCGCTGTCGCGCTCGGGCTACCGCTATACCTTCTGGCTGCTGATCATCGCGCTGATCTTTCGCGCGATGCCGCCCATCACGTTGGTATCCGGCTATCTGCTGCCGTTCTTTGCATGGAACCTGTGGGGGATCCTGCCCACCTCGATCATCGTTCTGGTGGCGATCAACCAGCCGTTCACGCTGTGGATGCTGCATTCGTTTTTCCAGAAGATCCCGCGCGATCTGGACGAGGCCGCCAAGATCGACGGCTGCACGCAGTTTCAGGCCTTTCGCTATGTCATCATCCCGGTCATGTGGCCGGGTGTGATCACCACGGGGCTGTTTTCGTTCCTGCTGGCCTATAACGATTTCGCCGTCACCTCGATGCTGCTGAACCAGCAAAACCAGACGATGGTGCCCAAGATCGCCAGCTTCCTTGGCACCACCCAGACCGAGGGCAACGTGATGTTCGCCGTGGCCTCGGTCGTGTCGGCGACGGCGCCTTTGTTCATCCTTGTGATGTTCTTTCAGCGCCAGATCGTGTCGGGGCTTACGGCCGGTGCCGTCAAGGGATGAATGGCAGGGTCACATCCCTCGATGTGGCCACCCGCGCAGGCGTGTCGCGTTCGGCGGTCAGCCGCGTGTTCACCCCCGGTGCCAGCGTGTCTGCGCACACGGCTGAAAAGGTCCGCGCCGCCGCCGATGCGCTGGGCTACCGCCCCAACGTGCTTGCGCGGTCCCTGCTGACCGGCAAAAGCCGCATCATCGGGCTGGTCGTCGCCTATCTCGACAACCATTTCTACCCCGGCGCGCTGGAACGTCTGTCAGCGGCACTCGAGCAGCGCGGCTATCATGTGCTGGTCTTCATGGCCTCGCAGACCGCCGGGAATATCGAAGAGGTGGCGCAGGATATCCTTGCCTATCAGGTCGACGGTCTGGTGCTGGCCTCGGTCGCGCTCAGCGGGGGTCTGTCGGCGCGCTGCCGTGACATGGGGGTGCCTGTGGTGCTGTTCAACCGCCGACAGGACGATCCAGGGCTGCTGGCGGTGACCTCGGACAATTACGGTGGCGCACGGCTGATCGCGCAGCATCTGGTCTCGGCCGGGGCGCAGCGCATCGCCCATATCGCTGGTTGGGAAGGGGCCAGCACGCAGTCCGACCGCGAGGCAGGCTTTCTGACCAGTCTGAGCGAGAACGGTCAGTCGCTTTATGCCCGCGAGGTCGGTGATTTCCACCCCGAGACGGCCAAAGCGGCCGCGCGGCGGATGTTTGACCGTGTGGACCGTCCCGACGCGGTGTTCGTGGCCAACGATTACATGGCGTTCATGGTGATGGACGTGCTGCGCGCCGAGCTTGGCCTGCGGGTGCCGCAGGACGTATTGGTCGCGGGGTTCGATGACGTGCCGACCGCCGCCTGGCCTGCCTATGCGCTGACGACGGTGCGTCAGGATGCCGGCGCGATGGTCGAACGTGTGGTCGAGGTGCTGATGGCGCAGATCGAGGGCGGGCAACCGTCGCCCCCCGCGCCGTTGCCGGTGACGCTTGTGGTGCGTGGATCGACGCGCCAATGAATGGCCTCTGGTCAGGCGCGCGCTGCTTTCGGGGCGCTAGACGTGCCCGGTTCCCAGCAATATCTGTTTGATCACCGCCGTCTCGTCGATCAGCGTCCATTCGCGGCGCAGGCCCCTTGGCCCGAATTCCGCTTGGGTGATGCCCATCACGTGGACCTCCGCCCCTGTTGAGCGCGCCGAACGCGCCCCAGCCATCGTGCCGCCCGTGCAGCGCCCAGCGCACGGCAGCTCTGGGCGCGCGCAGCGGTTCATCCTGTCCGATCACATGATCGACGCGGAACCGCGCAGACGGAAAGGCAGACCGCAGCCCCAGCCAGAACCGGTCCGCCGCCGCATGTCCGTGATCCGTCACGTGCCCGGGATAGGCCAGCCGGCGTCCCGCAGCCGGGCCATAAAGGCCCGTGCCGCTATGCGTGGCGGTGCAATACAACCGGTGCGACGACAGGAACGCGTCGTCGCCTGTCATGCACCAGATCACATCCTCACCCAGCAATTCCCGGTCGGGAAATTCGGCCAGTGTGGATTGCGTGGCGGCGATGATCCCGCGATTGCCCTGAACCACCGACGCTGGCGAGCGCACGATCAGGTCGGGGCCGTAATAGCGCAGGAGCGACGAGATCTCTCGCGCCTCCCATATTTGATGCATGATACCGAGAATTTAGCCTGGCACGTCCTGCCAATGCGGCTCGAAGCCCGGAATGAACGACATTCAGCGCATCCCGTAATAAAGGCCCACGACATGTTCGGCCTCGGCAAAGAACAACCAACGCGAGACAAGCACGCCCGCGATATGGCTCAGCACCGCAAGCACGCCCAGCAAATGATGAAACGGCACCAAGAGCAGCACCAGCGGCACCGCGATCATCAGGGCAAAGGCGATGATCCGCAGTTTCACCGCATGACGGCGGGCAACGACATGGACCATTTCGCGCAACAGGTAATTGGTGCCTGTATGCGGCGGCTCGAACGCCTTCACGGTGCCGATCTTGCCCAGACCGGTGGCCGTGGCCATGGTCGTGCCCGACGTGGCAAAGCGAGTGTCGCCTTGCCACCACCAGAGGATCTGCACCGCGCCCGCGATGATCAGCAGGACCAGTGCAAAGCTGATCTGACCGGCCAGCAACGCACCGCCCCCCAGCGACAAAGCGATAAAGAGAACCGGCGTCAGCGGCATGTGCCAGCGTGGCACGGTGCGCAGCTGCGCATAGATCATCGAGGTCGTGACCACCGTGCCAAGCGCCGCCAGCGCACCAAGCCAGCCCAGAAGCGTCACGCGCACCCCCAGAAACACGATCAGCGCCGCATAAAGCCCCATGATGGCAAAGGTCGCGGCGGCCAGAAAGGCCTCGCGGCTGAGCCAGCTGGTTTTCCATTGGGAAAACGCCTTGAGCGCGCGCTCTGGCCGGCCCAGATGCAGCGCCGAGGCCAAAAGACCGCCGCCTGCCAGCGCAAAACCGATGGCGAAAAAGGCGAACGCCACAAGGCCGGTGACCCCCGGCATCCCCAGCCCCCGAAAGATCAGCAGGCCGAACCCCAGCCCCGAAAGCGTGGTGAAGGCGATGATGGACGGCGCCGGATGCATGTCAGAGCTTCTCCAGCGTGCGGTCGATCCAGCCGAGAAAGCCGCGCGGCTCTTCCGCGACGGGATCGAGGAAGGGGCCCAGCACATCGACCTCGCCCCATTGATCCTTGGGGCGCGGCGGCAGGTATTTGTTGACAGGCTTGGTGCCTTGTTCGGGCATCAGGTCGATGCCGCCGCGTTCGGCGACCAATTGGCTGACGTGGCTTTCGGGATCCGCGAAATCGCCAAAGTGGCGGGCGTTGGACGGGCATGTGCGCACGCATGCGGGCTCGCGGTCGATCTCGGGCAGGTTTTCGTTGTAGATCCGGTCTACACACAACGTGCATTTCTTCATCACACCCTCGGCCGCGTCCATTTCGCGGGCCCCGTAGGGACAGGCCCATGCGCAGAGACCGCAGCCGATGCAATCGCTCTCGTTGACCAGCACGATGCCGTCCTCGACGCGTTTATAGCTGGCACCGGTGGGGCAGACGGTGACGCAGGGCGCGTCCTCGCAATGCAGGCAGGATTTGGGGAAATGGATCAGTTGCGCCGGGCCGTCGTCGGGCGTCACCTCATAGCTGTGCACACGGTTGAGGAAGGTGCCCGTTGGGTCTGCGCCGTAGGGGTCCTGATCGCTCAGCGGCGCGCCGTAGTTTTCGGTGTTCCAGCCTTTGCATGAGATCACGCAGGCGTGGCAGCCGACGCAGGTATCGAGGTCGATGACGAGGCCGAGTTTCTTGTGGGTGGATTTGGGGAGTTCGGTCATGTGGTGCCTCTTGTGGCGAGCGACGGACCGGGGGCCAGCCCCCGGACCCCCGAGGTTTTCTTGGCAAGATGAAAGGGGAGCGGGGTGGCCGAGGTCAGCGATTCCTCGGCCTCCGGATCCCATGTGGAGACGAACCAGATGAATATTGCGACCATGCCACCGATGATGATGACGATGGCGGCGAGGGTGATTTTGATTGCGGTGTTCATTTTCCCACCTTCCAGCGCAGATTGTTAGGGCCTGTGCCCACGGGCGAGGCGATGGCGGCGAATTCGGGTTGCGCCTGGGTCGGGGTGCCGCTTTTCTCGATCTTGACCCGCAGGTCGAACCACGCCGCCTGACCGGTGATCGGATCGGAATTGGCCCAGCGCAGACCGTCGCCCTTGGGGGGCAGCAATTCGTGGATCAGGTGGTTGAGCAGAAAGCCTTTGGTGGCCTCTGGCGCATCCTTGTCCAGCGCCCAGGCACCTTTGCGTTTGCCGATGGCGTTCCATGTCCAGACGGTATTGGGGTTGAGGGCTGCCATATGCATGACGGGCACCGTGATGGAGCCGTGGGCGGAGGTGACACGCGCCCAGTCGCCTTGTGCGAAGCGGTGCTGTTCCCAGAGTTTCGTGGGCAGATACAAAGGGTTGTGTCCGTGGATTTGCCGCAGCCATGCGTTTTGCGACCCCCAGGAATGATACATCGCCATGGGTCGCTGGGTCAGCGCGTGGACAGGGTATTCGACGGGGTCGATATGACCATCCTCGAACGGGGCGTACCAGATCGGCAGCGGGTCGAGCGTGGTTTTGATCCGTTCGCGAAGGTGGTCTGGGGGCTGGCGTTGGCCCTTGCCCTCGGCGGCAAGCTGGAAGCGGCGCATCGGTTCGACATAAAGCTGGAAGAGGTAGGGTTGCGGGCTGTCGTAGAGGCCGAGGTTCACTGCCCAATCCTGATAGGCCATGTTCCACGGTTTGTAGTAATTTGCGCCGTTGGGGATGTGTTCGACCATGAAACCGCCGTTGGCGATGTAGCTGTCGAGCTGGGCTGCATTGGGTTCGCCGCGTCCGTTTTGCAGGCCCTTCTCGCCCATGCGCCAACCGGCCAGCGGGCCTATTCCGGGCTTGCGCTGGTGGTTGGTGATGTAGTCCGCGTAATCGGCGTATTTCTGGCTGCCGTCCTCGTTCACGAAGCCCGGCAGGTCGAGCATTGCGCCCAGTTCGCACAGGACCGACTGGAAGCCGCGCACATCGCGGTCCGGCTCTATCACCGGCCAGCGGATGGCGTCTGCTGCCGCGTCGGCCTCGCAGATGGGGCGGTCGAGCAGCGAGATGCAATCGTAGCGTTCGAGATAGGTGGTGTCGGGCAGGATCAGATCGGCATAGGCCACCATTTCAGACGAATAGGCGTCGGAATAGATGATATGCGGGATCACGTAATCACCGTTCTCGTCTTTGTCGGTGAGCATGTCGATCACGCCGCGCGTGTTCATCGACGAATTCCACGCCATGTTCGCCATATACATGAAGAGCGTGTCGATCTTATACGGATCGCCCGCGTGGGCGTTGCTGATGACCATGTGCATCATGCCGTGGGCCGACATCGGGTTGTCCCAGGTAAAGGCCTTGTCGATGCGGGCGGCGGTGCCGTCGTCCTTGAGGCAGAGATCGTCGGGGCCTTGCACAAAGCCCAGATGCGGGCCGTCCAGGGGTTGGCCCGGCGTGACCTTGCAATGGGGTTTGGGATGGGCTGTCGCAGGTTTGGGGTAGGGCGGTTTGAAGCGGAAACCGCCCGGAACCTCGACCGAGCCGAGCAGGATTTGCAGCACATGCAGCGCGCGCGCGGTCTGGAAGCCGTTGGAATGGGCGCTGATCCCGCGCATGGCGTGAAAGCTGACGGGGCGGCCGATCATCTTGTCGTGACGATCACCGCGGAAATCGGTCCACGGGGTGTCCAGTTCGATGGCCTGGTCGAACGCCACATGCGCCAGTTCGGAGGCGATACGGCGGATTTTCGCAGCCGAGATGCCGCAGCGGTCGGCGACGGCGGCGGGGGAATAGCTGGCGTCGAGATAGCGTTCGGCCATGCGGGCCATGACGGTGCCGTGGGTGATGCCGGCCTTGCGGTAGGACGCGGTCAGATCGGGTTTCACGCCGGGTTGATCGAAGGGCGTCAGCTTTTCGGTCTTGCGGTCCATGACCAGAACGCGGCCTTGATCGTCGCGCAGCAGCAGGCCGTAATCGGGGGATTTGGGGTCTGAATTGATCAGCGCGGGCGCGTTGGTGTAGCGCGCGAGGTAGTCGAGGTCGATCTTGCCCGCGCGCATCAATTCGTGAACCAGCGCGAGGATGAAGAGCCCGTCGGTGCCCGGTGTGATGCCCACCCATTCATCGGCTATGGCGTTGTAGCCGGTGCGGATCGGGTTGACGCCAATGACCTTTGCGCCGCGTTGTTTCAGTTTGCCCAGACCCATCTTGATCGGGTTGCTGTCATGGTCCTCTGCGACGCCGAAGAGCATGAAGAGCTTGGTGTGGTCCCAGTCGGGCTGGCCGAATTCCCAGAACGCGCCGCCTATGGTGTAGATGCCCGCCGCTGCCATGTTGACGCTGCAAAACCCACCGTGGGCCGCGTAATTCGGCGTGCCGAAATTCTGCGCCCAGAACGACGTAAAGGATTGCGACTGGTCACGGCCCGTGAAGAACGCCAGCTTTTCGGGCGCGGTGTCGCGGATGGGTTTGAGCCAGCCTGCGGCCTGTGCCAGCGCCTCTTCCCAGCTGATCTCCTCGAACTCGCCCGACCCGCGCGGGCCGACGCGGCGCAGGGGCGCGCGCAGACGCGAGGGCGCGTTGACCTGCATGATGCCTGCGGACCCTTTGGCACACAGAACCCCTTTGTTGACCGGATGATCGCGGTTGCCCTCGATATAGGCAACCTTCTTGGTGCCATTGGGGCCATATTTGAGATGCACGTCGATGCCGCAGCGGCAGGCGCACATGTAGCAGGTCGTCTTGCGGATTTCGTCCGAAACATGCGGAGAGGTATCGAGGGTCGGTTGCGTATGGGCCATTTCTGTCCTCTTGGTGGTCTGCAAGACGCTATGCCAAGCGCGCGTGAGGTGCGAGAATTTTCTTTTAACCTGCGACTTTGCGAACATCCGTTCCGGTCAGGGGTGGTTGTGCGGAACGGATGCGTGTTGCCCGTTTGCGCAATGCGTCCCCGGTCGCGTCCCCGTGGCTGCAGCCTGCGTGGTCCAGAATGAGACCGCGCGGCCCCTGGACGATCTGAGCCGGGGTGCCACGCCGGATGATGCGGTGGCCGTCACCTGCGCGACGCTGGCGCTGGGCAGATGACGGCCGGCCTTATGACGGCTGGTCTTATGACGACTGGCCTTATGACGACTGGCCTTATGACGGCTGGGCAGATGACGGCTGGGCAGATGACGGCTGGGCAGATGATGGCCCGGTTTATTCAGCGGCGCGCATGACCTGCTGTTGCTGCATGTCGGACGCGCTGACACCGGCAACGGCCACAGGTGTTTTCATCGCGTCGCGGCGGAACGGGTCGCCCAGCTCTTGGTTGATCATCGCCTCGATCAGCGTGGTCTTGCCGGCCATCTGATCCTTGATCGCCAGATCGAGCGCCGCCGTCAGCTCGTCCATGGTCCGCGCCTGCACGCCCTTCAGGCCGCAGGCCTGCGCGATACCGGCATAGCTCACGCGTTCGTCGAGTTCGGTGCCGACGAAATTGTCGTCGAACCACAGAGTCGAATTGCGCTTTTCAGCGCCCCATTGGTAGTTGCGGAACACGATCATGGTCACCGCAGGCCATTCGGGGCGACCGATGGCGGTCAGTTCGGTCACTGCAATGCCAAACGCACCGTCGCCGGAAAAGCCAACGACAGGCACGTCCGGGCAGCCGATCTTGGCGCCCACGATGGCGGGCAGGCCGTAGCCGCAGGGGCCGAACAGACCCGGGGCCAGATATTTGCGGCCTTGCTCGAACGACGGGTAGGCGTTGCCGATGGCGCAATTGTTGCCGATGTCCGATGAGATGATCGCCTCTTTGGGCAATGCGCTCTGGATTGCGCGCCACGCCATGCGGGGGCTCATCCAGTCGGGTTTCGCCTGACGGGCGCGCTCATTCCAGGTGGTGCCGGGGTCGTCCTCTTCGTGGTCCATGGAGCTGAGTTGCTGGGCCCATGCCGATTTGGTCTGCGCGATCATCGCCTTGCGGTCGGCGCGACCCTCGTCGCCTGCGGTGCCCGAAAGCTTGGCCAGAAGCGCCTGAGCCACCTTCCTGGCGTCACCCACGATGCCCACGGTGACCTTTTTGGTCAGCCCGATACGGTCGGGGTTGATGTCGACCTGAATAATCCTGGCATCCGATGGCCAGTAATCCATGCCGTATCCCGGCAGGGTGGAAAACGGGTTGAGCCTTGTGCCAAGACACACCACGACATCCGCCTTCGAGATCAGCTCCATCCCCGCTTTGGACCCGTTATAGCCCAGCGGCCCGGCAAACAGCGGATGAGCGCCCGGAAACGCATCGTTGTGCTGGTAGCCGACGCAGACCGGCGCATCGAGCCGTTCGGCCAGCTTGATCGTGTCGCCGATGGCATCCGCCAGAACCACGCCGGCACCGTTCAGGATGACGGGGAATTTGGCGTTCGAGATCAACTCGGCGGCGGCTGCGATGGCGGCCTCGCCACCCGAAGGCCGCTCGAATTCCACAATCGCGGGCAGGTCGATGTCGATCACCTGCGTCCAGAAATCGCGGGGCATGTTGATCTGCGCGGGCGCAGAGGCGCGCTTGGCTTGCAGGATCACACGGTTGAGCACTTCGGCGACGCGCGACGGGTCGCGCACCTCTTCCTGATAGGCGACCATATCTTCGAACAGCTTCATCTGTTCGACTTCCTGAAAGCCGCCCTGACCGATGGTCTTGTTGGCAGCCTGCGGCGTGACCAGCAGCAGCGGCGTGTGGTTCCAGTAGGCGGTTTTCACAGGTGTCACGAAATTGGTGATGCCGGGGCCGTTCTGGGCGATCATCATGCTCATCTTGCCGGTGGCGCGGGTATAGCCGTCGGCCATCATGCCGCCGGAACCTTCGTGCGCGCAATCCCAGAACGTGATGCCCGCCTGCGTGAACAGATCCGAGATCGGCATCATGGCCGAACCGATGATTCCGAAGGCGTTGTCGATTCCGTGCAGTTGCAGCGTCTTGATGAACGCCTCTTCGGTGGTCATTTTCATGCACATATCTCCTGAAAGGCAGTAGTCGCGATACAGCGTCGACCCTTGGGGCGGCAGCGCGCAGCGCATTGCGGCGTCAGCGCGTAATCTACCCAGCCCACGCCTTGCACAATAGGGCCAGTGAACCGGCCCTCATAAGACCAGTTGCGGGGCTGTGCCATCGCGGATTATCCAGGGTCCGACACGCGCGCGCTCAAAATCTCGGCCACGCGCTGGCCCCAGGAGTCCCAGTTCAGCCGCGTCTCGTACTCGATGCGGGCAGAGCGGCGCAGGGCGGCATAATCGTCGGGGTCGTTCAGATAGCGCATGATGATCTCGGCAAAATCCGCAGGCTCCGCGCCCAACGGCAGCGCGTGGCCGTTGATCTCATCGGTGACGGGCACACCGCCGACCCGCAGGCACAGGGCTGGCAGCGAATAGGCCGATGCCTCGCAAAAGGCAAAGCCAAAGGATTCGAACGACGGCATCACCAGAAAATGGGCGCTGCGCATGGCGGTCTCGAATCGGGCCATCTGTGCCGGGTCGCTCTTGTTCAACTCTCCCAGCGTCTCGATATGGTCCCGGGTGTCTGTATCGGGGGGTGTCGCGCCAATCACGCTAAGCCGGGCATCGACGCCCTGATTGCGCAACCGCTCGACCACCTGGCGCACCAGCGGGCCGCCTTTGGCCTCCCAGTCGCGGCCGATAAAGAGCAGTCGCACAGGCGCGCCCCGCACCAGCGGCAACGGCGTCGTCTCTGCCTCTGGCGCGTCGATATTGGCCCCCCACGGCACAACCAGTGACTGCGCCTCGTTCAGATCATAAAGCGCATCCGCCCCGGATTTGAGCCATTCGGTCGGCCACAGCATCAGATCGAGCCCGCTGAAAATCTGCCGTTCGGCGCGCAGCACCAATGGGTCGAGGTAGCGCGACAGCGACAGCATGGAGCCATAAGATTGCCCCACGACCGACCGTTTGTAGGTCGTGGGGGTGGCATCGGCTGTGAAGACCTTCACCATCCGACAGGGCGGGCGGATATGGCGCATCGACTGGAACGAATAGGCCCCGAAGAGCACGTTATATTGCCCCTGCGCCAATTCGCGCTGAACCCCGCGCGCAATGATCCGCGACAACATCAGATGCAGCCGCCAGCGGGCGCGCAGATTGATCGCCTCTGGCATGGCGTGGACCAGACGGCGCACGGGTTCCGCCGCGTGCCAGGAATTCGACAGGATCGTCACATCGCCCACATGGCGCTGCAGGGCATCGTGAATCCGCGCATTGCCGCCGGAATAGAGATTTCGGTCAAGCGGAGAGATATCGCACAGATAGCCGATCTTGAGGCGCGTCAATTCATTCATGCCAATAGACGATCAAATCCCGGAAGGCGGAAAAACAACAGTATGGATGTTTCAAAGATAGCAGAGATTCGCCCACTGCCACCTGCATAGGTCTTTTTTTTTAATGCTTTGCGGCATGGCGCGGCTTTTTTGTCATATTGTGAACAGGGTTGGTGGATATTCGGGCTAAACTGCGCGACAGGCCCTGCCTGACCTGATAACCGCGCAGGGGGCCTGTGTGGACCTGTATGGACCAGTGCAGGCCAGTGCAGGCCAGTGCGCGCAGGCTCTGGAGCGAACCAAAGGATACGTGAACGAGGATCATGCCCAACGCGATTGCCTTTTTGATGCTGTTGATCTGGCCGTTGGTGATCTGGGGTCTGTTCCGGCGGCTGCCGCCTGATCGCGCGCTGATCGCGTCGCTTTTGGCGGGGTATCTGCTGCTGCCGCCCTTGCCTGCGGGCTTTGACTTTCCGCTGATGCCGCCGCTGACCAAACATACGATCCCGGCGCTTGCGGCGTTCATCATCACGCTGATGAACCAGCCGCGCCGCCTGCCGCTGTTGCCGGAATCGGCCATCGGCAAGGTATTGCTGGCGCTGTTCGTCCTGTCGCCCGCCATGACCGTCTTCAACAACGAAGAGCCTGTGTTCTTTGGTCAGGTCGGTCTGCCGGGGCTGCGCTGGAACGATGCGATCGCGCTGACGATCCAGCAGTTTCTGCTGGTGCTGCCGCTGATCCTCGCGCGGCAGTTTCTGGGCACGCCGGGGGCGCACCGCGCGCTTTTGCAGGCGCTTGTGATCGGGGGCCTGTGCTATTCGGTGCTGATGCTGATCGAGATCCGACTGTCGCCGCAGCTCAATCTGTGGATCTACGGGTTCTTTCCCTCGTCCTTCCTGCAATCCATCCGGTTCGGCGGCTACCGGCCTGTGGTCTTCCTCTATCACGGGCTCTGGGTCGCGTTCTTTGCCATGACCGCGCTGGTCGCCGCCGTCGCCCTCTGGCGCATCGACGCAGCGGACAAGGGTCGAAAGTGGTTCTTCATGGCCGGCTATCTGGGCGTCGTGCTGATCCTGTGCAAATCCATGGGGTCGGTGATCTTTGCGGTGATGCTCTTGCCGATGGTGATCCTTCTCGGGCCCGTGGCGCAGGTGCGCGCCGCCATGGTGATCGCCGTTCTGGCCATCGGCTATCCGCTGGCCAAGGGCGCCAATATCGTGCCGGCGGAGCGGATGCTGGCCCTGGCCGCAAGCGTCGATCCGGACCGGGCCGCCTCGCTCGAGTTCCGCTTCGACAACGAGGATATCCTGTTGGAGCGCGCCTATATCAAGCCGCTTTTCGGCTGGGGCAGCACATGGGCGCGCAACCACATCCACGATCCGGTTTCGGGCGCGATCCTGACAGTCACCGACGGGCGCTGGATCATCCTGATCGGGTCTTTCGGCTGGGTCGGATTTCTGGCTGAATTCGGGCTATTGGTCCTGCCCATATTCCTGCTCTGGCGAGAGGCGGTGGCCGTCAGGCGCGACCCCATCGCGCCCTATATCGCGCCGCTGTCGCTGATCCTCGCCATCAACGTGGCCGACATGCTGCCCAACGCGACTTTGACGCCTTTGACGTGGATGCTGTCGGGGGCCTTGCTGGGCTATGCGGAGTTGCTCAAGGCGCAAAGGCTGGGGCAAAAACTGCCCGGTGGGTTCACATGGCGGTCTGTGATGTGAGGCACCGCGTGCTTGCCATCGCAGAGGCCGCCAACCCCGAATGGGTTAGCGTGCCGCTTGTGGGCTGGTCGCTGGCCACTGCCCTGCGCGACGTGGCGGACGTGCACATCGTCACGCAGATCCGCAACCGCGAGGCGTTTTTGCGGGCAGGCCTGCATGAGGGCACGGATTTCACCGCCATGGATTCCGAGGTCATAGCCAAACCGATGTGGAAACTGGCCGAACGTCTGCGCATGGGCGAGGGCAAGGGCTGGACCACCTTGCAGGCCATCAACGCGCTGACCTATCCGCATTTCGAACGCCTCGTCTGGCGCCGCTTCGGCGCGTCGATCAAGGCGGGCGACTGGGACATCGTCCACCGCATCACACCGCTCAGCCCGACGATCGCCTCGTCCCTGGCGGGCAAATGTGCCCGTGCGGGCACGCCCTTTGTCCTCGGCCCACTGAATGGCGGCGTGCCCTGGCCCAAAGGGTTCGATGCCGAGCGGCGCCGCGAACGCGAATGGCTCAGCTACGCGCGCGGGGCCTACAAGCTGCTGCCGGGGCGTGGGGCCACGTTGCGCCATGCCTCTGCCATCCTTGCGGGATCACAGCACACCTTGGGCGAGATCCCCGCACGCCATGCCGCCAAAACCATCTACATGCCCGAAAACGCCATTGACCCCGCGCGCTTTTCCACCCGTGTGGCTCCGGCGGACGGCCCGCTGCGTGCCTGTTTCGTGGGCCGCATGGTCCCCTACAAGGGCCCCGACATGCTGATCGAGGCCGCAGGCGACCTGCTGCGCGATGGGCAAATGACTTTGGACATGATCGGCGACGGCCCGATGATGGACGATCTGCGCGCCATGGCAAAGGACCTGCCCGGCATCACCTTTCATGGCTGGATGGCGCATGCGGATGTGCAGAACGTGCTGGCACAGGCGCATCTCTTCGCCTTCCCGTCGATCCGCGAATTCGGCGGTGGCGTGGTGCTCGAGGCGATGGCGCTGGGCGTGCCGCCGCTGATCGTCGACTACGCAGGCCCCGGTGAGCTGGTGTCGGAGGCCACAGGCTACAAGGTCCCCGTCGGCCCGCGCGACCGGATCATCCATGATTTCCGCACGCAGTTGGAGGCCCTGACAGCCGACCCCGCGCCGCTTGCCGCCAAAGCCACCGCGGCCCGCGCGCGCGTCGCCTCGCATTTCACATGGGCGCGCAAGGCCGATCAGGTCGTGCGGGTCTACGACTGGCTGCGCGGGCCGGATATCCGCGCACCGGACCTTTTCTGACGTCTCGTCGTTCGCCGACTCACTCTGATTCAGCAATGTGCCCGATCACCCGCGCCGGTATTCCCGCCACGATATCACCCGCCGCCACATCGCGCGTCACAACCGCGTTGGCCCCGACGCTGGCATGATCGCCGATGGTCAACGGCCCCAAAATCTTGGCACCCGCACCGATATCCACATGGCCGCCCAGCACCACCGGGCCCGCCAGCGTCACCTGATGAAAGAGCATGCAATTCACCCCGATCACGGCATCCGGATGAATGATGATGCCGGTGGGATGCGTCAGCCGCAGACCGCCGCCGATCTGCGTGTTCAGATGAATTTCCGACTGGGTGATCACCGACCAGAACAGATGGTTCACCGCCCAGTATTTCGCCGCGATCTGCCCGGCCAGACCGCCCTGCAAACGCGCCGCCTGATAGCGCCGGATCGACCGCATCAGTTTCGACGCGGGATCCCAGAATCGGCGGATGTCTTCACGGCCCCAATCCGGCTGCGTCGCTGAAATCTGACAATGATCCGCCATTCGGCCCCCTGTGCTCTGCCCGGATCCATGCCAGATAGGCCGCCGCGTGACCAGTCTCACGCAACAATCCAACCCCCGGACACGCATTACGACAACAGCCCGCACCAATCGCTGGCAGCACGGCCACACATGACGCCTGCGACAAAGCCAAGTCTTGACGCGACCACGCCAAATCCGCTTAATTCTTCTGGTCAGATGCCGTGGGGGCAGCCGTCAAAGCGAGCGTTCCGTGCCGTCACACAGCCTGCCATCCTACCGACCGGAAATCGACGGAATCCGCGCCATCGCGGTGCTGGCGGTCGTGTTTTATCATTTCGGTCTGCCCATCGGTGGCGGTTTCATCGGCGTAGACGTGTTCTTCGTCATCTCGGGCTACCTGATCGGCGGCATCCTGTGGCGCGAATTGGGCGACACGGGCAGTCTGTCGCTGGGACGCTTCTACATCCGCCGGTTCAAACGCCTCGCACCTGCGTTCTTTGTCATGGCCTTGGCCACATTCCTCGCCGCCTGGGCGATCCTGCTGCCGTTCGAGTTTCGCGAATTCGGCAAATCCCTGATCGCCGCGACAATCTTTCTCAGCAACGTCTTCTTCTACCGCGGCTCCGGCTATTTCGACAGCGCGGCCGAGGATAAACCGCTGCTGCACACGTGGTCGCTGGCGGTCGAGGAGCAATTCTACATCGTCCTCCCGCTCCTCTTGCTGCTTTTGATCCGGTGGCGCGGCGCTGCACAGCCGTTCCTGTGGATCCTTGCGGGGCTGTCGCTGGTGGCCTGCGTGGTGATGACGCCAAGTGCTCCGAATGCGACGTTTTTCCTCTTTCCCTTCCGCGCGTGGGAGCTGTTGGCAGGCGTGCTTCTGGCCATCCACGGAGGCCAGTTGCGCAGCGCCCATTGGTCGTGGCTGGGGCTGATCCTGATTGCGGTTTCAGTGATCTGGATCACGCCAGAGGGCTTTCCCGGTGCGATGGCCATCCTGCCGGTGCTGGGCACATTGTTGCTGCTGGCAGCAAGGCGCGAAGCAAATCCAGTCAACCAGTTGCTGTCGCTGCGCCTCCCGGTATTTTTCGGGCTGATCAGCTATTCGCTCTACCTCTGGCACTGGCCAATCGTGACCCTATCGGATTATTGGCGCGGCGGTCCTGCGGGGCCTGCCGATACGGCGATCCTGCTGCTTTTGTCGGTGGTCCTCGCCTATGCCTCGTGGCGCTGGGTCGAGACGCCTGTGCGCCATGACAAATCCCTGTCCATGCCTGCGGTGTTCGGCGGTGTGGCGGTCGGGTCCGCAGCACTGATCGGCCTGGGCGGCTGGCTTTATGTCAAGGACGGCCTGCCCGACCGCTTTGGCCCGAACGTGCGTCCGCATATCGCCGCCAGCGCCGATTTCCTGCAAGATTTCAGCCGCTGCGAGGTGCCTTCATCGGGCCCCTTTCAAGGCATCGAAATCTGTCCCATCGGCCCCAAAGGCGCACCCCGCGTGTTGATCTGGGGCGACAGCCATCTGCGGGCCTTCCACGCGGGCCTGTCGCTGGCCGCTGACGAGGCCGAGACGCCTGCGCTGATCCTGTGGCGCGCGGGCTGCCCGCCGTTCTTTGACGTGGTCAAGGTCGAGACCGCCGCGACGCCTGCCCAGAACGCGGCCTGCACCACGGCCAATGCGCAGATCGAGCGGGCCTTGGCGCAGGACAGCAGCTTTGAGAGCGTTTTGCTGGTCGGCCGCTGGAGCTATTATGCCAACGGGACGGGCATCGGTCTGGATGCCGAAAACCGCATCACGTTGCAGGGCGACGGCCCGCAGGCGCGGACCTTTGCCGATGCGGCCAACGCGACGCTGACCGGGCTGGGGGCGCGCTTTGACCAAGTGCATGTCCTGCGGCAGGTGCCCGAAATCCCCACCTATGACAGTCGCATCGCCGCGCGGGCCCTGGCCCATGGCCGCGACGTGCCTGTGGCCGACATGCAGATCGCCCCCGACGCGCTGTCCGAGCGGATCGCCCCCGCCGAAGCGCCGTTCGTCGCACTGGCCGGAACTGGCGCGATCACCTGGATCGACCCTTGGCCGCGCCTGTGCGATGCCACTTGCTCCGCGTTGAACGGTGAAACCGGCCTCTATTTCGACAATAACCATGTGACCAATACTGCGTCTCTTATGCTGCGCGACCTCTTTGCGCCGATTTTCAAGACTGGGTTTCCGCCATGAGCGTTCTGGCCGACACCACATGGGATGTCATCGTGATCGGCACCGGTATCGGCGGTGGCACCATCGGGCGCAGCCTGGCCGAAGCTGGCCTCAAGGTGCTTTTCGTCGAAAAGGGCCCCGCAGGACCGCGCAAGGCCCGCAACGGGCTGGACGCGGGCATTTTCGATCCGGTCGCGCGTGCCGCGCGGGGGGCCTGGCCGACGCCGCTGCGCGCACGCGTCAATGGGCGTTCGTCGGAATTCTTCGCCCCGTTGGGTGCGGGCGTCGGCGGATCGTCGGTGTTCTACGCGGCCACGCTGGAACGGCCAGAGCGGCACGATCTGGACCCTGCGCCGGGCCGTGATCATCCCACCGGCGGCTGGCCTGTGTCCTTCGACAATATGCTCGGCTGGTATGACAAGGCGGCGAAGCAATACGCCCTGTCCGGCGGCACGGATCCGTTGTCGTCCGAGCCGCCTTTGCCCCTGCGCGACCCGCCGCAGATGAGCGACGGTGACGCGGCCATGATGCGCAGCCTGTCGGGTGCGGGCCTGCATCCCTACCGGCTGAATTCCGCGCTGCGCAACGTCGAAGGCTGCCTGTCGTGTCTTGGCGTCAAATGCCCCATGACCTGCAAGATGGATGGCCGCTCTGCCGGGGTGGAGCCGGCGCTGGCCACCGGCAACGCCGCTTTGCTGGACCGCTGCGAGGTGCGGGTGTTGCACGGCGCGGACGGTGCGGTCAGCCATGTCGAGGCGCTGCACGACGGCGCGCCTGTAACCCTGCGCGCGCGGCATTACGTGCTGGCAGGCGGCGCGCTGGGCTCTGCGCATCTGCTGCTGCGCTCCGCGTCCGAGGCCTGGCCCGAGGGGGCGGCCAATTCCAGCGGTATGGTCGGGCGCAATCTGATGTTCCACCTCAACGAGATGCTGGCGCTCTGGCCTGCCCGCGACGCGCGGTTCGCAGGCCCGTCCAAGGCGATTTCGCTGCGGGATTTCTACCATATGGACGGGCAGCGGTTCGGCACGGTTCAGGCGATGGGGATTGATGCGGGCTACGGCGAGATCGCGCATTACCTCAATCTGATGTTTGAGCGGTCCGCGCTGCGGGGGATCAAACCGTTGCGGCAATTGACGCGCCTGCCTGCGGCGATGGCGGCGAAACTCTTTGGTAATGCCAAGGTCTTCGTCGGGTTGATGGAGGATCTGCCTTATGCCGACAATCGCGTGGTGATCGACCCCGACGCGACCGACGCGCTGAGCATCGAATACACGTTCCACGAGGAATTGCTGACCCGGCGGCGCGCCTTTCGAAAGGCCATCCGCAAAGGGCTCAAAGGCCAGCGCAAGATGTTCCTCGGGATGCAACCCGAGCTGAATTTCGGCCATCCTTGCGGGACAGCCCGCTTCGGCACCGACCCTGCCACATCGGTGCTGGACGCCAATTGCCGCAGCCATGATCTGCGCAATCTCAGCGTGGTGGACGCGTCCTTCATGCCGACATCATTGGGTGTGAACCCCAGCCTGACCATCGCCGCAAATGCCCTGCGCGTGGGCCATCACCTGAGCAAAGGATCGCAGTCATGAACCGGATCATCCCTCAGGACGGCATCGCCGTGGTCACTGGCGCGGGGTCGGGCCTTGGCCGCGCATTGGTCATTGAGTTGGCGTCGCGGGGGTTCACTGTCGTGGGGGTCGGACGGCGCAGTGCCGCGTTGGAAGAGACCCGCGCACTGGCAGGAGGCAGCGTGCATGTCGCCCCGCTGGACGTCGCGAAATTCGACGATGTGATCGCCGAATTCGCCCGGATCGAGGACACGTTTGGCCCCGTAGCACTGCTGATCAACAACGCCGCAATCTATCCGCACCGCGATATTCTGGACGAGACGCCCGAGAGCTTCATGCACAGCGTCAACGTCAATCTGGGCGGCACCTTGGCCTGTTCCCATGCCGCGCTCAAAGGGATGGTGACGCGCGGACAAGGCCGCATCCTGAACGTGGCGACATATGCCGACATCGCGCCCTTGCCCGCGAGTGCGGCCTATTCGGTGTCCAAAGGTGCGGCGCGTATCCTGACGCGGGCGCTGGTCGCGGATCTGGCGGACCGGTTTCCGGACATCGTGATCGGCGACTGGATGCCGGGGATGCTGCGCACCGGCATGGGCATTCCGGGTGGGTTGCCGCCACAGGTGTCCGCCAAATGGGGCGTTGAGCTGGCGCTGATGCGTGATCCGGGGCTGACCGGGACCACGTTCGAGCAGAACCGAGAGGTGCTGCCGCCTCAGGGTCTGAAATCCAAGGTCAAATCGCTGGTTCTGATGCGCCGCCGCAGGCCGCGAACGATAGGCTAACTGCGCCCTTCGCGCAGCCACGCGCCCACGATCAGACCAGAGGCCAGCAACAGCACCAGCCACGCAGGCAGCATCGGGCGCTGCGTGATATCCAGCGTCTGATAGGCCTCGCGCGGGGTGATCCCGATCCAGCCACGACCCGCCGCAGGCCGACCTTCGCGGGCCTCGCGGATTTGCGGCAGACCGTCCTCGAGCCGGGGCGCACCGCCGCGCATCGTTGCGATCAGCGGCTCCAAAGGTTCTGCACTGGCGATGGTCTGGATGAATTCGCGCGGTGCGGCGGGGCCAAGACCGATGACGGCCTCCTGTTCGCCTTCGGTCAGCCGGTAAAGGCCAATCTCGGGCCCATCATAAAGCGCTTCGAACCGACCCGGTGCGACCTCTTGCAGGGTGACCACTTCGGTCTCGCCATCGGGGCGGATGATGGTCACGGGGCCAACGCTGTCCTCAAGCGTGCGGCGGATGATGCGCATGGTCTGGCCGGTGGGTTCGGCCAGCAGCGTCTCTTCCTCCAACTCAGGCTCTTTCATCATCCAATGGGCGAGACGGCGCAGCAATTCCAGTTGCGGCCCGCCGCCCTCGTAGCCACGGCTCCAAAGCCACGCGTGATCCGACGCCAGCAGCGCGACGCGCCCTTCGCCGACGCGGTCGAGGATCAGCAAAGGCTGGTCTTCTGCACCGGACATGACGACGTCGCCCGTCTCGTTCGGGGTGACCTCGATCTGGCGCAGCCAGCGGCCCCAGTTTTCGGGCCCCTGCAATCCGGTGGTGACGGGATGGCGTTCGCCCAGCTCCGTGACGGCAGGCTGATAGGGCCGGTCGATCACCCGCGCGGTGGGCGATGCGGGCAAAACAGGCGCCAGAGGCGAGCGGTAGAGCGAATCCGCGCTGGCGTAATCCGGGCCAGCCGCGACCAGCACAGCGCCGCCGTTCTCGACGTAATTGCTGACGTTGTCGAGGTAGATCGCAGGCAGGATACCGCGGCGTTTGTAGCGATCAAAGATGATCAGATCGAAGTCGTCGATCTTCTCGAGGAACAATTCGCGGGTCGGAAAGGCGATCAGTGAGAGCTCGCCCACGGGCACGCCGTCTTGCTTTTCTGGGGGACGCAGGATGGTGAAATGCACCAGATCCACCGAGGAATCCGATTTCAGCAGGTTACGCCATGTGCGCCCGCCTGCATGCGGTTCGCCCGAGACCAGCAGCACGCGCAACCGGTCGCGCACGCCGTTGATCTGCACCAGCGCGGTGTTGTTGCGGTCCGTCAGTTCGCCTTCGGCCTCGGGGACGGTGAACTGGATCACGTTGCGGCCACCGCGGGGCAGGGTGATCGGAAGCTCCATCTCGCGCCCGATGGGGATGTTGAAGCGTTGCGGCTCTTCGCCATCGACGGAGATATCCATCGGCGTCATCGTATCGCCCGGCGCAGCGCCATCGTCGTCGATCTGAATGGTCAGCACCACAGGTTCGCCCAGAATGGCAAAGGCCGGCGCGTTGCGCACGATCAGGCGGCGGTCCCAGTCGGTTTCCTGCCCCGTCAGCAGCAGGTGCAGGGGCGCGGGCAGGTCGGGCGCGCGTTCGAGATCGTGCAGTTGACCATCGCTGAGCAGCACGATGCCCGCGATTCGCGCGCGCGGTTCCTCTGCCAGCGCGGCGGTCAGCGCGGTCATCAATTCGGTGCCCGCGTCGCCTTCGCCGTCGCCGACGGGGATGCGGCGGACTTCGGTGTTGGGACGGGCCGTCAGGCGGGCCTGCATGTCGTCGGCGGCCTGCGCCGTCAGGCCTGCGCGGTCGGCCAATTTCTGACTGGCGCTTTCATCGACCAGCATCAGGACGATGTCCGACAGGGCAGCACGGTTTTCGCTTTGCAAGGACGGTTGTGCGACAGCGGCGATCAGCACGAGCGCTGCAAGTGCGCGCAAAGCCCAGCCCGACAGGCCGCGCCAGACGGCCAGAACTATTCCGGCCAGCGCCAAAACAGCCAAAGCCGCCAGAAACACCCACGGCAACAGCGGGTCAAAGACGATTTGCGAATTCATTGGCCCAACCTGTCGAGCAGAGCAGGCACATGCACCTGATCGGATTTGTAATTCCCGGTCAGCACATGCATCACCAGATTGACGCCGAAGCGGTAGGCGATCTCGCGCTGACGTTCTCCGGCAAAGCCGCGCCCGATGGGCAACAGCGGCACGCCGCGCGCGTCCACGGCCCAGGCGGCGGCCCAGTCGTTGCCGCCGATGACCACGGGTGTCACGCCGTCGTTGAGGTTTCGGAACGGCATGCCTTCGACCTGCTCTGCGTCAGCGGGCGCGGCCTCGACCCAGACATCGCGGCTGGTATGGCGGCCTGGGAAATCCTGAAGCAGGTAGAACGTGCGGGTGATGACGTGATCGGCGGGCAAGGGCTCCAGCGCGGGCACGTCAAGCGGGGCGGCGAGTTCCTGCAATTTGCGCCCGTTGGGCGACGATGTGCCAAACCGCGCCACGTCGCTGTCGCGGGTGTCAAAGAGGATCAGACCGCCCGAGCGCAGGTATTCGTTCAGCTTGGCATAGGCGACGTCCGAGGGCGTCGGCTGGTCTGGGGTGATGGGCCAGTAGAGCATGGGAAAGAACGCCAGCTCATCGGTTTCGAGGTTGACGGCGATGGGCTCCGACGGCTCGACCGAAGTGCGGAAAAACAGCGTTTGACCCAGACCGCGCAGACCCGCCAGCGCCACGTCGTCGATGCGGGCATTGCCGGTGACGACGGCGGCCAGTGTGACCTCGTCGGTGGCGGCAAGAGCCAGCGCGTCTTCCTGGGCGGTCTGTGCGTGGCCCGTTTGCGGCAGGAACAGCAGCGCCAGAACCACAGAGGCCGCAGCCCCGCGCGGGTCGAACAACCGACCCGACAAGGCCAGGGATGCGATGACATCCGCGACCAGCAGCGCCAGTGCGGCAGCCAGCAGCCATCCGGCCAGCGGCGTTTCCCGCGGCGCGCTCAGCCCTTCGACGGCGACGCGGGCGGGCCAGTCGACGGCAGCCAATTCGGTCTGGGATGTGATCACGTTGCGCGCCAGCGACCGGTCCTCGCCCTGATAAAGCCCCGGTTGCAGGTCGGGGCCAAGCGGGTCCGTGACCAGCGTGTCACCGGGCACGCCGGGCAGAGTGCCGGCATCGCGCAGGCGGCCAAAGGCGTCGAGCACCTGTTCGGCCTGCCAGATCGTGCCAGTCAGGTCTTCGGCTTCGGGGGTCGCAGTGGCCGACGACACGGCAAGGCGTTCGAGCATCTGAACGAACAGCCCGGACAGTGGCAGCGACGACCATTCGGCATTCGCCGTCACATGCACCAGAACGATCTGCCCCGCGCCGTGCCGTTTGCGCGTCACCAGCGGCGTGCCGTCGGCCAGCTGCGCGATCACACGGTCGGCCAGGGTGGGGTCGGGTTGTGCCATGACCTGTGCATTGATGCGGACGTCTTCGGGCACTATCAGACCCGCAAAGGGGCTGTCGTCGGCAAAGGGCGCCAGCGCCTTGGGCTCGCCCCAGGACATGGCACCGCCGACGCTGCGACCGCCTGCGCGCAGGCGCACGGGCATCAGGGGGTCTTCGGTGGCGCGGCTGACGTCCGAGGCGGACAGGCGCGGCCCGGCAAAGCGCAAGAGCAGCCCGCCGGTGTCGATCCAGTCGAGCAAGGCCTGCTCTTCGCCCGCAGCCACGGTGGCGACATCGGCCAGCACGATCACATCCGGGTTGGCGGGCAGCACGTCCATCAACGCACCGTCGAGCAGATCTGCGTTCGGCTCCAGCGCCTTGTTCAGGTAATGCAGGGGCGAGAGCAGTTCGAGGCCTTCGCGGTCCTCGCGACCTGCGATCAGGGCGACTTCGCGGCGGCGTAGGCTGTCGTCGGGAAGGGTGACGGCGCCAGCGCTGCGGCTGCCCTCTATTTCAAAACGTGTGATCCGGGCGCGCAGTTCGGCGGGGATGTTCACGCTGGTCTCGGCGGTCAATGCCTCGGCGTCGAAGACCAGCGGCACGCGTTGCAGGATCGCGGGGTTGCCAGCGGGGTCGCCGCCATGGGCGGCGATGCTGATCTGGGTGTCGGGTGTGGGGCCAAGACGCTTGGCGCTCAGCTGGATCATGCCATCCTCGACCAGCGCGGGCGCCAGGGCCATCAGGCTTTGGGGGCTTTCAATGATGCGCACGGGGCCACGGGCCTCGAGTGCCTCCAGCAAGGCCTCGCGCCCGTCTCGGGCGAGGCCATCTGATAGCCAGACCGTCTCGAACGCGTCATCGCCCAGCCCTTCGGCAAAGTCGGTCATCATCGCCTCGGACGGTTGCCACGCCATCGGCATCACGCCGGTCAGCCGGGTTTGCCAGACGTCGGCGGCCAGAAACTGGAGCGGTTCGGCGGCGGTCAGAGTGGTCAGCGCCACCGGGCGACCAAGGCGCGCGGCCCGGTCCAAAAGCCCCTCGACGCCAGCCTGACGCGCGGGCCAATCGGCGGCAGAGGCCCAGCTTGCATCCATCACGATCAGCAGCGGGCCGTCCTGGGCTGTTTCTTCGTTCTGGGGGTTCAGCAAAGGCCCGGCCAACCCGACGATCACCGCCGCCACCGCGATGATGCGCAAAAGCAGCAACCACCAAGGCGTGCGGTCCGTCACCTGTTCGTCGTCCTTGAGACCCAAGAGCAGGATCACACCGGGAAACAGCCGCCGCACGGGTGCAGGCGGCACGGCGCGCAGGATCACCCACAGGATCGGCAGAGCCAGCAGGCCCAGCAGCAGCCACGGGGTGGTGAAGGCCAAAGCGCCCATGATTATCGTCCCCGTCCAAAGGCGGCGTAAAGCCACAAGAGCGCCGATTGCGCCGAAGCATCGGTGTGATGCGTATGCATTTGCCAGCCGGTGAGCGTGCAGATCTGGCGCAGCTCGTCTTTGCGCGACGCGAGCCTGTCCAGATAGCGATCACGCAGATCTGCGGCCTTGAGCGTCTCGTGGCGCAGCGTTTTGCCCATCGATTCGAAAATTGTGCGGCCCTTGAACGGAAACGCCTCTTCCATCGGGTCGAGCACCTGTAGCAGGACGCCGCGCACGCCCCGGTCGGCGGCTTTGGTCAGCGCGGCTGTCACGGGGGCGATGTCGCCCATGAAATCCGAGATGAACATGGCTTGGGATTGAGGCAGCATGCCGCGCGCCTCGGGTGCGCCGTAATCGTCGGCTGTGTCGTCCGAGAACGCCTCGGCCAGCCGCATGATCTGCACGTCGCCGCGACGGGGGGGCAGGGACCAGCCGGTGAGGCCGACGCGTTCGCCGCCCCGGATCAGCAGGATCGCGCTGGCCAGCGCCAAAAGCCGGGCGCGGTCGGCCTTGGTCGGGTGGTTGTCCGAGGCAAAGCGCATCGACGCTGCCTGATCGACCCAGAGCATGACCGATTGCGCGATCTGCCATTCGCGTTCGCGCACGAATTGCCCGTCGCTGCGCGCAGATCTGCGCCAGTCGATGCTGCGCAGCGCGTCGCCGGCCTGAACGGGCCGGTATTGCCAGAAATCGTCGCCCATGCCCGCCCTGCGCCGTCCGTGTTCGCCCAGCAGGACGGTGCCTGCCAGATGTTCGGCCCGCGCCAAAAGGGGCGGCAGGCGGGATGCTTCGGTCTCGGCATCCTGACGCAGAATGGCGGGCGTTCGGGTCACGCAGCGGCCTCGATGCCGGTCAGGCTGGTGGCAGTGGCGTCGATCAGATCGGACAGCGATTCGCCGCGCGCTCGGGCCGAGAACGTCAGCGCCATGCGGTGGATCAGCACCGGTTTGGCCATGTCGAGCACATCGTCGGGCGAAGGCACCAGACGGCCCTGCAACAGCGCACGCGCGCGAACGGTCAGCATCAGCGCTTGTGCTGCGCGCGGTCCCGGCCCCCATGCAACGGTCTCGCGCACGCGGTCGGACGCGGACGGGTCCGCGGGGCGGAAGGCACGCACAAGGTCCAGGATCATCTCGACCACCGTATCGCCCACCGGCATCCGCCGCAGCAATGTCTGCGCTGCGATGAGCGAGGCCGCGTCGAACACCTGATACGCCGATTCCTCGGCCACGCCTGTGGTGGCGAGCAGAATGTCGCGTTCGGTCGCGCGATCGGGATAGGCCACGTCGATCTGCACGAGAAACCGGTCAAGCTGTGCTTCGGGCAGGGGGTATGTGCCCTCCTGCTCGATCGGGTTCTGGGTGGCGAGCACGTGGAAGGGCGGCGTCAAAGGCCGGTCCTGCCCGGCCACGGTGACCACCCGTTCCTGCATCGCCTGCAAGAGCGCCGATTGCGTGCGGGGCGAGGCGCGGTTGATCTCGTCCGCCATCAAAAGCTGGCAAAAGATCGGCCCTTCAATAAACCGGAACGCGCGGCTGCCGTCGTCGGCGGTGTCCAGCACCTCGGAGCCGAGAATATCGGCGGGCATCAGGTCGGGCGTGAACTGAACGCGGTTGCCATGCAGGCCCATGACAGTGCCGAGCGTTTCAACCAGACGCGTCTTGCCCAGACCCGGAAGGCCGATCAGCAGACCGTGCCCGCCACACAAGAGCGCAGACAAGGTCAGGTCCACGACCCGCTCCTGACCGATGAATCGCTTGGTGATCGCACCGCGCGCTTCGGCCAGCTTTGTCTCAAGCGCCTCGATTTCGGCGACCAGATCTTCGTTCTCGGCCATGACAGCGCTCCCTTGCGAACTACCCTTGATGGTGTGAATGTATCTTGTGCATAGGAAATGGCAAAAGCAATGAGCGCACAAAATATCGTGACACCCTCCGCCGAAGGGTTGGCAGCCTCGGTGCAGGCGGCCTCCAAGGGGCGTGGCCTGCCGCCGGTGCATCTTTGGGATCCGCCGTTTTGCGGCGATCTGGACATGCGGATCGCCCGCGACGGCACGTGGTTCTATCTTGGCACGCCCATAGGGCGGCCCGGTCTGGTGCGGCTGTTCTCGTCTATCCTGAAACGCGAGGGGGATGCCTATTTTTTGGTCACTCCGGTGGAAAAGGTGGGGATTACCGTCGAGGATGCGCCGTTTGTCGCCGTCGACTTTGTCGTCGACGGACAGGACACCGCGCAGGTGCTGACGTTCGAGACGCATGTCGGCGACGTGGTGAAAGCCGGGCCCGAGCATCCGATCCGGGTGGAGCGTGATGTCGAGACCGGAGAGCCGTCTCCCTATGTGATGGTGCGCGCAGGGCTTGAGGCGCTGATCGACCGCAAGAGCTTTTACCGGCTGGTCGATCTGGGGGTGCATCACGAGGCATGGTTCGGCCTGTGGTCGGGCGGTGCGTTTTTCGGGGTGATTCCGTCGGACGAATTGCCGGAATAGGCGGCTTGGCCTTTGTCTGCGCGGGGTCTACATCGCGCAGGTTGCCAATCGGAGAGACGCCCATGATCCCGCCCCGCCTAGCCCCATTCGTATTCGGCCTTGTCTTGTCGGGAATGATGTCGTGCATTGTGTCACTGGTAGCGACCTACCGCGCGCTGGGCATGGTTGACGGATTCTTTGGCTTGTGGATTTCGGCATGGCTGTTCAGCTGGGCGGTCGCCTGCCCGGCGATTCTGATGCTGGGGCCGGTCGTGCGACAGTTGGTTGCGCGGAATACGGCGGCGCCCAAGGGGTAAAGGCAAGGTGTCTTTCATAAAATCCGCTTCTCAATGCGCCTCGGCCCAGTTTGCGCCTGATCCGGCGTCCACCACCAGAGGCACGTCGAGATGCACGACAGGATGTGCGGCACCTTCCATGACCTTGCGGGCGGCGTTTGTCAGGGCGTCCGCGGCGCTTGCTTCGACCTCAAACAACAGTTCATCGTGCACCTGTAGCAGCATCGTGGCGGGCAGGTCCTTGATCGCGGCGGGCATGCGGATCATTGCGCGGCGGATGATGTCGGCGGCGGTGCCCTGAATGGGCGCGTTGATGGCGGCGCGTTTGGCGAAACCGGCGCGCGGGCCGCGGGCGTTGATCTCGGGCGTGTGGATGACGCGGCCAAAGAGGGTTTCCACCCGGCTGTGTTCCTTGGCGAATTCCGTCGTGGCGTTCATGTAATCCTTGATGCCGGGGAACCGCTCAAAGTAGCGGTCGATGAATCCCTGTGCCTCTGCCCGCGGGATGCGCAGATTGCGGGCGAGGCCAAAGCCCGAGATGCCGTAGATCACGCCGAAATTGATCGCCTTGGCCTGACGGCGCACGTCGGGCGTCATCTGGTCCATGGGCACGTTGAACATTTCCGAGGCCGTCAGGGCGTGGATGTCCTGTCCTTCGCGGAACGCTTCCTTGAGTTCGGGAATGTCGGCGATGTGGGCGAGGATGCGCAATTCGATCTGGGAATAATCCAGTGACACCAGAACCTTGCCTTCTTCGGCGACAAAGGCTTCGCGGATGCGGCGGCCTTCGTCGGAACGGATGGGGATGTTTTGCAGGTTCGGGTCGGTGGAGGCGAGGCGACCGGTGCTGGCCCCTGCTATGGAATACGACGTGTGGACGCGGCCTGTATCCGGGTTGATATGGTCTTGCAGCGCGTCGGTATAGGTCGATTTCAGCTTGCTCAGCTGCCGCCAGTCCAGAACGCGACCGGGCAGATCGTGCAGCGTGGCAAGGTCCTCGAGCACATCCGCGCCGGTGGCGTATTTGCCGTTCTTGCCGCGTTTGCCGCCCTCGAGCGACATCTTGTCGAACAGGATATCGCCCAGCTGCGCCGGGCTGCCGACGTTGAATTTCTCGCCTGCCAACGCGTGAATTTCAGCCTCCAGACCGGCCATTTTCTGGGCGAATGCGTTTGACATGCGCGACAGCGTGTCGCGGTCGACCCTGATGCCTGCACGCTCCATGTCGGCCAGCACGGGCACCAAAGGCCGCTCCATCTTCTCGTAGACGCGGGTGACGTGGGCGGGGCCAAGCTGGGGTTTCAGGAGCTGCCAGAGGCGCAAGGTGATGTCGGCATCCTCGGCGGCATAGCGGGTGGCCTGATCTATCGGCACGCGGTCGAAGGTGATCTGGCTTTTGCCCGAGCCGAGCAATTCCTTGATCGGGATGCAGCTGTGGCCAAGGTAGCGTTCGGCCAGCGCGTCCATGCCGTGATTGTGCAGGCCAGCGTGCAGCGCGTAGGACATCAGCATCGTGTCGTCGATTGGGGCGATGTCTATGCCGTAGCGGCCCAGGATCTTGGCATCGTATTTCATGTTCTGCCCGATCTTGATGACCGATGGGTCCTCAAGCAGAGGTTTGAGCAGGTCGATGGCTTCTTGCAGGGGCATTTGCCCTTCGGCCAGATCGTCGCTGCCAAAAAGGTCATCGGTGCCCGCAGCGCGGTGGGTCAGGGGGATGTAGCAGGCCTGTCCCGGCTCTATGCACAGACAGATACCGACCAGATCGGCGCGCATGTCGTTGAGACCCGTGGTTTCGGTATCCACGGCGACCCAGCCGCGTGCATGGGCCTGATCTATCCATGTTTGCAAGGCTTTGGCATCGCGCACCGTCTCATAGGCGTCGGGGATGATGGGTGGTGCCGCGGGTGCGTCAGCTTGGGCGGGCGTAGCCTCTTCGATCACCGGAGCCTCGACGCCCAGGGAGTCCGAAATGCGGCGGGTCAGGGTGCGGAATTCCATGTCCTTGAGGAAGGTCAGCAGCGTGTCGGGGTCAGGCTCCTGCACCTCAAGGTCGTCCAGCGTGAAGTCCAGAGGTGTGGCGCAATCCAGCTGAACGAGGCGTTTGGACAGTTCGATCTGGGCGCGGTGCTCGATCAGGACCTGCCGCCGCTTGGGCTGTTTGATCTCTTCTGCGCGGTCGAGCAATTCCTCGAGCGAGCCGTATTCGTTGATCAGCAATGCCGCCGTCTTGATTCCGATCCCCGGCGCGCCGGGCACGTTGTCCACCGAATCGCCGGCCAAAGCCTGCACGTCGACGACACGGTCCGGCCCCACGCCGAATTTCTCAAACACGCCGTCCACGTCGATGCGCTTGTTCTTCATGGCGTCCAGCATTTCGACGCCGTCGCCGACCAGCTGCATCATGTCCTTGTCAGACGAGATGATCGTGACCCGGCCGCCCGCCGCACGCGCCTGCACCGACAGGGTCGCGATGATGTCGTCGGCCTCGTAGCCTTCGAGTTCCTTGCAGGCGATGTTGAACGCCACGGTCGCCTCGCGGGTCAGGGGGATTTGCGGGCGCAGATCCTCTGGCATCGCCTCGCGGTTGGCCTTGTATTGGTCATACATCTCGTTGCGGAACGTGTGCGAGCCCTTGTCGAAGATCACCGCCACGTGGGTCACGTCACCGCCCGCGTTGCCCTCGACATAGCGTTGCAGCATGTTGCAGAAACCCGCCACCGCGCCAATGGGCAGCCCGTCGGATTTGCGCGTCAGCGGCGGCAGCGCATGATAGGCCCGGAAGATAAACGCCGATCCGTCGATCAGATGCAGATGATGGCCCTTGCCGAAGGCTGTGCCCATTCTACCGTCCCTTCCCAGATGCTACGGGGAGGTTTTGACATGATCCGCACCGCTCTGCCAGCCTTGCTTTGTGTGATTGCAGTGCCTTTGCTGGCTGAAGAAAGGTCGCAGGTGCCGGCCCGTAGATCGGTATAGCCGCCGGTCGTGGTGCAGAACGCCAGACTGCCCCGGCCGACCACGGCCCATTTCGCCCCCGGCCGACCACGGCCCATTTCGCCCCCAGACGACCACGGCCCATTGCGCCCCCAGACGACCACGGCCCATTGCGCACCGGGGGCATCCACCGGCACGCCCGAACGGGCGGCAAAGCGCAGACGGGTTCGGGTGTCGCTGTCCAGGGGCAAAAGAAGATCGGTGTGGATCGGCCCGGTGATCAATCCGATGTGGAGCGTCCTGGGGCTCTGGGCGATGTCAGCGCGGTCTGCGCACAACAGCGCGCCCGGTATGTCCGCCAGCAGATAGAGCAGCTGCGCTCAGATCAGGGCCAGCGCAATACGGCGCAACAGCTTGCCCACGCGGCGGTCACTCGGCCTCGGCATGGTCCTTGTGGATAAACCGCGCGTCGCAATAGCCGCATTCGACCCAGCCGCGATCCTGCGGGATTTGCAGCCAGACGCGGGGGTGGCCCAATGCGCCGTCGCCTCCGTCGCAGGCGATGCGGTATTGATCGACGATCCGGGTCTCGGGGACTTGGGTGGTCATCGGGCCGCATCCTTTTGGCTGGCGTTGCACTTTGGGTGATTATGGGCGATCAGACAGCGACGCACAAGAACGACTGACACAAGGTCTGGGGCCAAAATGCCGACAAAAGATGCCATTTCCATCCAGGGCCTGCGCAAGACCTACAAGGGCCGCCGCGGTCAGCCCGACACGGAGGCGCTGCGAGGCGTGGACCTGAACGTGCCCGCGGGGTCTATCTTTGGGCTGCTGGGACCCAATGGCGCGGGCAAATCGACGTTGATCAACATTCTGGCCGGGCTGGTGATCAAATCGGCAGGCAAGGTGTCGATCTGGGGTTGGGATCAGGACCGCAATCCGCGCCAAAGCCGGGCTGCGATCGGTGTCATGCCGCAGGAACTGAACCTCGATCCGTTCTTTACGCCGCGGGCTGCCTTGGACGTTCAGGCGGGGCTTTACGGCGTGCCGAAGGCGCAGCGGCGCAGCGACGAGATCCTCGAGATGGTGGGTCTGACGGACAAGGCCGAGGCCTATGCGCGGACGCTGTCAGGTGGCATGCAGCGGCGGTTGCTGCTGGGCAAGGCGCTGGTGCATCACCCGCAGGTTCTGGTGCTAGATGAACCGACGGCGGGCGTGGATATCGAGTTGCGCCAGATGCTCTGGTCGAACGTGCGGCGGCTGAACGCAGAACGCGGGATGACGATCATCCTGACCACGCATTACCTTGAGGAAGCCGAAGAGATGTGCGACCGCATCGCCATCATCGACCACGGCCAAGTGGTGGCCTGCGATTCGACGCGCAACCTGTTGGGGCAGCTGGATGGCAAGACGCTGGTGATCGAGCCTGATCGCGTGCCCGAAATGTTGCCTCAGGCACCGGGCGTGAAGGTTGAAACCAGGCCGGACGGGTCACTGGCGCTGTCCTATAGCAGCTCTGAGATGTCGGCCGAGGATGTGTTGGATCTCGTGCGTGGCGCAGGCATCCGCATCCGCGAATTGCGCACCGAACAGGCAGATCTGGAGGATGTGTTCCTGTCGCTTACCCGGTCGCGCGCGACAGGCTGATCGGTTACGCGTTTTCTTTGCAAGAAAACGGGCCGGAAACTTTGAAAGTTTCCGTTACCCGGCGGCCAGCATCCGCCCCAAGGGTCGCCCGGCGAGCACGTGGACATGCAGATGCGCGATCTCTTGCACGCCGTGCGCTCCGGTGTTGGAGACCAGGCGAAATCCGGGCTCCGACACAGCTTCCATCCGGCACACCTCGCCGATCGCGCGGGTGAAATCGAGAATCTCGGCATCTGACGCCTCCTGGGCGAAGTGATCGTAGCTGACATATGGACCGCGCGGGATCACCAGCACATGGCAGGGCGCCTGCGGATACAGATCGCGAAAGGCCAGCGAATGTTCGGTTTCCAGCACGGTGTCGTTGGGGATCTCGCCGCGCAGGATCTTGGCGAATATGTTCTGGTCGTCATAGGCAAAGGCCATTGGGGCACCTTTCGGGTTAGTCGGCAAAGAGGTGTTCGGTTTCCGCAATCTCACGCGCCTTGTCGTGCGGGATGCTGAGGAATTGCGACAGCGGGTCGGCGTTCGCCTCCGGCGGATCGCTTTCGCGCATGCGGTAGTGGTTGGCGAAATCGGCATCGCGGATCAGGTCCGACTCGAACACCATGTCGTGGCGGATCGTGGGCAGCAACCGCTCGATCGTGTCCTGCGGTGTATATTCGCCCGCCAGGCCGACGCGGGTGGCATGGCCGATCAGGTATTCGTCGGTAAACTGCGCCTCAAGCTCCAACAGGCGGGTGACGGAACGGTCGTTGCAGAAATCCTCGATCAGGTCGAGGTTTCCGGGGTCGAGGCAGATGATCAGCCGGTCGGTGTCGTAATAATCGAACAGCATTCGCATCAGCGCGCGTCGGTGGCGGTGGCGTTTGCCCATGGTTGCCTGAATACCGCCCAGATCGGGCAAGGCACAGCTTTCCTCGTTAAAGAGGTATTCGATGGCAGGCACGTTGGTAACTTGCCTGATGCGTTCCAGCAACCGCTTGGCGACGTGCCATTTCTTGCACACCACGATCAGCAATTCGCGTTCGCGGCCAAGGGTCGATTCGGCCTCCCAGAACCGCAGGGAAAAGCGGCGTCCGACACGGCCACGCCCTGTGAGGAAGGCGAAAAGCGAGCGGCCTTCGTTGGAGATCTGAAAATCCGTGCCTTCGGACGAATAAAGCACACCCAGGCGGCGTTTGAGCTCCTTAGCGTCGGCGCTGATCTTGCGCGCGAAGAGAAAGTCTTGCGAAATCAGCAGGTCATAGTGATCATTATAGAACACCACCGGCATTCCGTAATCGGTGAACATGAGGAACGTCAGCGTGCGGCTTTCGATCTCGTCCTCGGGGACAAGGTGGCGCACGACAGTCTGAAAGAACGTCTCGTCAGGGATCCAGCTGGTGCGGAAAAACGCCATCACGTCGCGGCGTTCGCGAGTGAAATTGAGGATCCATTCCACAGTACGGCGGCGCAGGCACCACCACTGGCTGCCGATCATGATCTCCAGATCGTCGGGAATCTTGCGTGTCAGGCCGAGCTTTTTCTGCGCGTTGAACATCGCGTAAAAGCGGCGTTTCTGGGTGCGTTCGTTGAACCAGTGGCGGTAGATCAGGCGCTCTTCCTTCCAGCCGGTTTTGATCCAGTCGGATTGAAAATAGTCAAAGGATTCAACGTAGTCAACATCGTGCTCGTCTAGAAATTCATGCGAGTATTCCGCCGATTTGATCGCCATGCAATCGCCCGACAGCATGTAGAAATGCGTGGCGCGGGGGAAGGCCTCAACGGCGGCCTCGACCGCGTTCAGTGTGGCCTGAACGAGGCTCCATTCTCCCCAGCCGCATTTGACGCGCTTGCGGGCGAAGGTGACGTTGGGGTTGTCCTTGAGAGCGTCGCGAATGCGCGCGTAATCGGCGGGCTTTGCCCGCGCGTCGAAATGGATCGACATGTAGTCGCCCACCGCCGTAAGGCTGTGAGCCTGTTTGATAATCGCATCCGGGTCCTTGTGACACAGAAGGATAAAGGCGATTTTTGTCATATCGGAAACACTCTGCCAGTCGTTCGCCTGATCGTTTAGGTTGATAATGGTGAACGGGCGTTGAATAAACCATCTATCTGAGGTTTTTTAACCTTGCATACACCGGACCAGACGCAAAAAGGCCCGGAAGACGAAAGGGTAAGGGCATGGGTTTTCCTGGAACATGGATGACAGAATCCGAGACGTTGGTCTACCGGGTGGTGCCGAAATGCGCCTGCTCGACCATCGGGCAGATTCTGTATTATTCCGACCACGGCGCGTTTTTCGACGGTGATATCCACGACGCGGAGCGCGGCCTGCATAAATGGGCGCGCGAAGAAAGCCAGGGGCTGATCAACGCCAACGTCAAGACGCATCAATCCTATGCGTTCACCTGCGTGCGCAATCCCTACACGCGCATCCTGTCGTCGTTCTTCGACAAGATTTGCGGTATTCAGCGTAACGGGAAGCGCTATCGCGGCAACCTTGTGCCGCTGTTGATCCAGAAATACGGGATCGAAGTGGGTGGCGACGACGGCAGGCAAGAGTTCGACCAGATCCGGTCGTTCCGCAGGTTTTTGCTGTTCGTGCGCGACACCATCCGCTGGCGGAGGCCGATGGACCCCGACATTCACTGGTCGGCGATGTCGGGCCATGTGAGCACGTTTATCGTCAATGGCGGGCGCTATAACAAAATCTTCTGGACCGAGGCGTTCAACGACGGGATGCAGCAGGTGTTGGATTCTATCGAGTCGCCGCATTCGGTCGATCTGGGCAATATCCCACGGTTCAACGAATCCGAAGGTCACGGGCCCAAGCGGTTGCACCCGGTTGAGGATTATTTCGACGATCTGTCGATGCATCTGGTCTACGAGATCTACAAACGCGATTTCCACATCTTCAAATATGATTTCGAGAACCCGGGCAACAAGATGCCCATCGGTGAGATCGATCTGGCCGAGGTGCATGCCAAGCTGGGGGAGTGATCTCCGGGCGTGATGTTGTTTGGCGGATCGGCCCTCCGGGGGAGGTTTGTTTTGCAAGATGAACTGGCAGCGTGGCGCTGCGTTCATGACGTGACGGTTTTTTTTGCGAACCGGCCCTCCGGGGGCAGGTTTTCCGGCAAAGTGAAGGATTGGCCGCGCAGGATCGGGGCGCGCGCTTTCGTGTGTTCAGTGACCTGGCCGATTTGCGCCGAGGGGGCCTGGACGAGGCCCTGGCCGTGGTCGGCGATGTCCACACCGGGGGCGATGCCGGCGAGGGTGGCGCTGGCCAGCAGGCGGGCTTCGACCGAGCGGGCGCTTGGCCGGACGGCCTGCGTCGCGCATCGACTGCCACCACAGGGCGGCAACGCCTGCCACATGCCGGCAGGCCATGGATGTGCCGTTGAGGGCGCGAATTCCTCCGCTGGTGGCGGCCGAGACGATGCCGACGCCGGGGCCGGACAGCGTGGGATTGGTGTTGGAGAAATCGGCGATGGTGAGGCCCTGGGGCGTTTGGCCCAATGCGCCGACAGAGACGACGCCGAGGGCGGCGGCGGGGATCGAGACGCTGACCTCGAAATTGGGTTTGATGTCGCGTTTCGATTCGTTGCCGGCGGTGGCGGCGATCAATGTGCCGCCGTCGAAATCGGCCTGGGCCGCGAACATCTCCATCAGGGGATCGAACATGCGCAGGTTGGCGCGGTAGCCTTCAAGGGCGACGGATGTTGCCAGTGAGACGGGAAAATCCTGTTCCTCGACCTGTTGTTCGGCGAGGCCGGGGAAGTCGAAGCCCAGCGACATCGACACCACTTGCGCGCCTTCGCTGGCCACCCAGCGCAGGGTGTCGAAGAGCATGTCGGAGGAACCAGAGCCGTTGTCGCCCAGCACCTTGCCGATGAGTGCTTCGGTCACGCCGGGGGCGACGCCGATGCGCTGGCCGTCCACGTCGCGGCCCAGAATGGTGCCTTCGCAATGGGTGCCGTGGCCATTGGCACCTGCGGGCCAGAGCCGGAGAAATCGCGCTGGATCAGGGTGACGCCTGTGAACGCGGCGTGATCCGCGTCGATGCCGGTGTCCAGAACGGCGACGCGGACGTCTGATCCGTCGAAGGGGGAGGTGCCGGCGCCGACAGCGGTGATGTCCCATGCCGGGTTGACGCCTTCGGCTGTTGCGGGGGTGGCACCCTTGGCCATCTCGGCCATCTTGGGCGCGATCAGGCGGGTGGGCATGGCGCGGGCGATGGCGACCACGTCTGGGGCGGAATGCTGAGCGCTTCAAACCCCATCGCCGTCATACCGCCGGTTTCGCGGCGACGTGTCGGTGCGTTGGAATCGCGGAGAATCACGTATTTGGCCATTTGGGGCCTCCTGAAAAGGGTTGTTTGCAAAGGCAGAAAGCGCCGAAAATACGACGCGCCAGAGCGCGTTGACCATGCCATTTTTCAGGCTTTTGCGAAAGCCCGCGCTGCGTCAGACCAAACCGGCAGCGGAAAACAGCCCCTTCAGGGGCACGGCGGGGCGGGGGCCGATGTGGCTGATGACCTCGCCTGCCGCGATGCAGCCCATGCGTCCGCAGGTCTGCATGTCATGGCCTTGGGCCAGACCGTAAAGGAAGCCTGCGGCGAATTGATCGCCGGCACCTGTGGCGTCGACAGGCACGACTTTGTCGACGCTCACATCGGTGCGCACGCCGTTGTGGAGGATGCTGACGCCGTCACCGGAGCGGGTGCAGACCACCAGCGGGCAAGCGTTTGCGACGCGGGTCAGGTCGGTCTTGAGATCGCCGAGTTGGTAGAGGGAGCGGATTTCGGCCTCGTTGCCGATGACGTAGTCCATTTCGTTTTCGATGAGGTGGAGAAAGTCGGCGCGGTGGCGTTCGACGCAGAACGGATCCGAGATGGCGATGCCGGCCATGCCGCCTGCGGCGCGGCAGGTGCGGGCGGTGCGGATGAAGGCCTCTTTGCCTTTGTCCTTGTCGAAGAGGTAGCCTTCGAGAAAGACGACGTCCGCCTCGGCTGCGACCGCTACGGGCACGTCTTCGGGGCCAAGCTCGGCGGAGATGCCCAGATATGTGTTCATCGAGCGTTCGCCGTCGGGGGTGACGAAGATCATGCTGCGCGAGGTGGGCAATTCGCCGCCAGCCACGGGCGCGTTGACGAAGTCGATGCCGTCATCGGTCATCGCCTGCGCGTAAAAGCGGCCCAGTGCGTCGTCGTGAACGCGGCCGATAAAGCCGCTGCGCAGGCCAAGATTGCCAAGGCCTGCGATGGTGTTGGCGACGGATCCGCCGGGTGTCTGCACGCGGTCGTCCATCGCGGCGTAGAGAAGCTGCGCGCGCTCTGTCTCGATCAGCTGCATGATGCCTTTTTCGATGCCCATCTGCTGCAGAAAGCTGTCGTCGCTTTGCGCGATCACGTCGACGACGGCGTTGCCGATGCCGACCACCTGGTATTTCTTCATAATGTCTTGTCCTCAAAGCTGCAAAGATCGCGGATCAGGCAGGTTCTGCACAGCGGTTTGCGTGCCTTGCAATGGTAACGTCCGTGCAGGATCAGCCAATGATGCGCGTGTTGCTGCCATGTGACGGGGATATTGTCCTCGATGGCGCGTTCCACGGCATCGACATCCTTGCCGGGACAGATGCCGGTGCGGTTGCCGACGCGGAAGATATGCGTGTCGACGGCCTGCGCCGGATAGCGCCACCACATGTTGAGCACGACATTGGCGGTCTTTCGGCCCACGCCGGGCAGAGAGACGAGGGCGGCGCGGCTGCATGGCACCTCGCCGCCGTAATCGTCGACGAGGATCTGGCTGAGCTTGATGACGTTTTTGGCCTTGTTGCGATAAAGCCCGATGCTTTTGATGTGATCGGTCAGGGCATCGAGGCCGAGATCCAGCATCTTTTGCGGGGTGTCGGCGATCTTGAAGAGCGCCTCGGTCGCCTTGTTGACGCCGACATCGGTGGCCTGCGCGCTGAGCGCCACGGCCACGACCAGCGTGTAGGCGTTTGTGTGGTTCAACTCGCCCTTGGGCTCTGCGTCGGCCGCGTGGAAGCGGGCGAAGATCTGGTCGATCGTGTGAAAGTCGAGTTGTCTGGCCATGTTTGCGGTATGGCGGAAGGGTTCGGGCGGGGCAATACGGGATCGGGCGGGGAGCTGAGGGAGAGCGGCCCTCCGGGGGAGGTTTATTTGGCAAGATGAAGTCCGGGACGAATTGTTTGGAGGGTCAGGTTTTGCGGCTGCCCGGCCCTCCGGGGGGAGTTTTTCTGGCGAAATGAAGCCGGATGTAGCGCGTTGGAGCGTGCGTTTGGCGCAATATTCGGGTCGTCGGGCGGGGGCGGCGCGGGGTAGATTGCGAGGAAAGGGAGATTTGGATGGCACAGGACAGGTCCGGGGATGGATATCATTACAATGTCATGCGGCGCGCGATCGAGCGGATCGACGCCGCGGAGGCGCCTTTGACGCTGGAGGGGCTGGCCGCCGAGTTGGACATGAGCCCGGCGCATTTTCAGCGGCTTTTCTCGGCATGGGTGGGCGTGTCGCCCAAGCGCTATCAGCAATATCTGACGCTGGGCCATGCCAAGGCGCTGTTGGCAGACCGGTTTTCAGTGCTTGAGACGGCGCTTGAGTCGGGGTTATCGGGGGGCGGGCGGTTGCACGATCTGTTCCTGCGCTGGGAGGCGATGAGCCCCGGCGAATATGCAAGGCAAGGCGCTGGGCTGACGGTGTATTGGGGCTGGTTTCCAAGTCCATTTGGCCCGGCTTTGGTCATGGGCACCGACAGGGGGTTGTGCGGATTGGGCTTTGCGGCGGAGACCGGCGCGGCGGCGGCCCATGAGGATTTGGTCGCGCGCTGGCCGCAGGCGGATTTCGTGGAGGCACCGGCGCGGTTGCGACCTTGGGTCGAGGCGGCGTTCGGATCGGTTCAGTCGACTTATCCGGTTTACCTGATCGGCGCACCGTTTCAGATCAAGGTCTGGGAGGCTTTGTTGCAGATCCCGTCGGGCCATGTGACAAGCTATTCCGAGATTGCGCAGGCCATCGGCCATCCAAAGGCTGCGCGCGCGGTTGGGTCTGCCGTCGGGCGCAATCCTGTCAGTTGGTTGATCCCGTGCCACAGGGCGTTGCGCAAATCCGGAGCCTTGGGGGGCTATCACTGGGGGTTGCCGGTCAAGCGGGCATTGCTGGCGTGGGAATCCGCGCGGGCCGAAGCGCAGGACGGTCAGCGCAGGGCCTGACGTGTCACCGCTTGGGGGCATGGGCGAAATGATGCCGATCTCCCCGTGACAAATATTTGGCCGGGTGGCAATGAGGCACTATAAACTGGCAGCAACTGCGTATGTCAGATCAACGAATGAGGCATGATATGATCCGAGCAACTGCAATAGCCGCCGCCGCGGCTCTGACCCTGACCGCCTGCACCACCACGCCGACATCCGACGGGTCGGATCCCAATGAACGCGCCAAGCGCGGTGCGCTGATCGGCGCCGGTCTGGGCGCTGCCGTGGGCGTGATCACCGGCGACAATGCCGAAGAGCGGCGCAACAATGCCCTCAAGGGTGCGATCATCGGTGGCGGTGCCGGGGCCATCGTCGGCAACCAGCTGGACCGGCAAGAGGCCGATCTGCGCCGTGATCTGAACAATTCCGATGTGCAGATCACCAACACCGGCGACCGTCTGATCGTGACGATGCCCAACAGCATTCTGTTCGCCACCGGCAGTTCGAATGTGCGCAGCGATCTGGTGACCGATCTGAGGAACGTTGCGGGCAATTTGCAGGCCTATCCCAACTCGACCATTCAGGTTGTGGGCCACACCGACAGCGACGGTGATGCCGCGTTCAACCAGAACCTGTCGAACCAGCGAGCGCAGGCTGTGGCGGGTGTTCTGATCTCGTCCGGGTCGGCTCGAACCGTATCCAGACGTTTGGGCGGGGCGAAGACCAGCCTGTCGCGACCAACCTGACACCCGAAGGCAAGGCGCTGAACCGCCGGGTCGAGATCGTGATCCTGCCGAACCCGGCCTGATCGCATCTGCTTTAAGCGTGGCGTGGGGTTGACCCCGGGCTGCGCCGCTGCATCTCAAGCTGCCTTAAACACCGGTATCGGAGATGACATGACTGCTCTTCTTGGCCTTTGCGGCGCGTTGCGTGCCCAGTCCACAAATCGTTCATTGCTGATCGAGGCGGCGCGCGTCTACGGCGTGCCCCTGACGATGGCGGATTTGCGACTGCCGCTCTATGACGGGGACCTTGAGCAGAGCGAAGGAATTCCGGCATCCGTGCAGACATTGTCCGATCAGATCGCAGGCGCGCAAGCCATCGTGATTTCGGGGCCGGAATACAACAAGGGCATCAGCGGCGTTCTGAAAAATGCGCTGGATTGGGTGAGCCGGACCGAGGGGAATCCCTGGCAGGGCAAACCGGTCGCCATCATGTCCGCCGCTGCAGGGCGCGCGGGCGGAGAGCGCACGCAGATGATGCTGCGCGACTGTCTTTTGGCCTTCAACGCACGGGTGCTGCAAGGGCCCGAGGTAATGATCGCCGCCAGCTCTGGCGCCTTTGACGCGGCGGGTCGTTTGAGCGACGACCGGTCCGGTCAGATGCTGGGAGGGTTGATGACTGCGCTGCGGACCGAAGTCGACCGCTGCTGACCTGTCGCGGTCGCGGTATATGAGGCTGGGCATATGAGGCTGGGCATATGAGGCTGGGCATGGGCGGCGCTCCGGTCTAGGTTCGCGGCCATGCAAGATGATCAGAACATGCAATCACGTCAATCCGATCCGCTGGAGACTGCCCGCGCCAATGCGCTTTTGGCGACGCTGGGTCGGGCTGAAAGGCTGGTCCGAGGCGATGCGTTGCCGCCGTTTTTCCATCAGGTGTATTTCTGGGATCCGCAGGGTCCTGAGGGACTGGGCCGCGACGGGCATCCGGCGGTGGGCGCTGGGCTGATCCCCGATATGGGGCTGCCCCGGCGGATGTGGGCGGGCGGTGATCTGCGGTTTCATGCGCCGTTGCTGGCGGGTGTGGCGGCGGAAAAGCGGTCGCGCCGCGTGTCGGCTGTGCGCAAGACCGGGCGCAGCGGGCCTTTGGCGCTGGTCACTTTGGAACACGAGATCTGGCAGGACGGTTCGGTGTGCGTCACCGACAGGCAGGACCTGATCTACCGCGCCGAGGTCGTTCCGGGTGCGCCGCAACCCGTGCCGCCGAAAGCACCCGACGCGGCGGTGGTGACGCGGGATGTCCGCTTTGATCCGACATTGCTGTTCAGGTATTCCGCTCTGACGTTCAATGGCCACCGCATTCATTACGATGCGCCCTATGCGCGCGATGTCGAAGGCTATGCGGGGCTGGTGGTGCATGGACCGCTGCTGGCGCAAATGATGATGCTGCTGATTGCAGAACAAGGCCCGTTGCGCCGCTTTGCGTTCCGCGCGACAGCGCCGCTGACTGCGGATGAGCCAGCGGCGCTGTGTCTGTCTGATGCGCGGGCCTGGGTGCGTGGGGCCGCTGGCACCCAGCACATGATCGCGGAATATGAGGTCTAGACGCCCGTCGCGTTGACCACGACACCCACTGTTTTCACCATGACGTTGATGTCGGTGGTCAGCGACACTTCGCGCAGGTAGGCGGTGTCGTAGCGGGCACGGGCGGCAAAGCTGCTTTCGTTGCGCACGGAGGTCTGCCAATAGCCGGTTATGCCGGGGCGCAGGGCGTAATAGGCGGTTCCCGGATAAAGCTCCTGCTGCTCGACCATCATGGGGCGCGGGCCGACCAGCGACATGTCGCCGATGAGCACGTTCCACAGCTGCGGCAACTCGTCCAGCGACGTCTTGCGGAGGATGCGGCCCACGGGCGTGATGCGCGGATCGTTGCGCAGTTTCTGCGAATGGTTCCATTCGGCGCGGGCGGCAGGATCAGAGGCCAGATGCGCTTCGAGCAGGGCATCGGCATTGGCCACCATGCTGCGCAGCTTGACCATATTGAAGACACGTCCGCCGCGGCCGACACGCTTTTGCAGATAGATCGGCGACTTGCCGTCCAGCGCGACCACGCAGGCGGCCAGTATCAGCACGATCATTACCGGAATGATTGCGCAGATGACCAGACACACGTCCAGAACACGCTTGACATGGTTCTTGTAAAGGCCCGGAGTGGGCGCGTCGAAGATGTGGGTTTCGACGAAATGTTCGATCTCGGCCGTTGGCAGCGGCTGGCGTATGTGAAGTGTCAAAACGGACCCCCCCCTAAGGGCATGTGTTGACGGGGCCAAAGCGCAGGCAATCGCGTGTCGAAGGCTATAAGATCATCCGTCGCAGCCCGCAGGGGGCCGCGTTTGGATCCAACAAGGTGGTGGTCGCCAGCAGCCCGGTGCACGGGCCATCGGCAAGATCAGGTCAGTTGTTCGACAATCGCAGCAGGCATACCCTTTGAAATCCCAGGTGAAAGCACCGACCCCCCAGTGCCGTAAGACAGAACAACAAGACAATTTCTTGTTTTGTTTATTCGACTTAGTTGTGTATGCCGTTCAACCCGTTCACAGTCAACAAGCGTCAAAATACACAACCAAAAGTTGAATTGACTGAAGGACCGAGGCGCGAAACGTGTTGCGCCGCGCCTTTAACTTGCGTCTGGGATAGGTCTTTTCAACCTACATTTCTACGCGCGGTATCCGGCGGTAATTTTGGGCTGATCAGGGGTCGATCGGGTCGGATTTCGCAGGTGGGACAGCGCCGTGCGGTTTCCGAAAAAGCATTAAGCGTTTCTTAATACTCTAAAGTCTTTCGGGGGTGGATCGACTGATCTTGATTCTCTGACAGTTCGTCCGGTTCGCCACAAAGTTGCCACAATTGCCGCAGTAGTCCGGAAACAATAAAAACGCCGCGAATCGTCGCTCCCGTGGGCGAATATCCGCCTGATTTTTTCGCCTCACGTTGCGTAAAATGGCAAAAAGCCGCCTATGACGTTCTGTCTCTCCCTCCGGAACGGCGCAGCTTTGCCGACACGCTATGGGGGAACGACCTTCGTGAGGGATTGTAACAATTCTCGACAGAGCCGAGGGGCGACCGCCCCTCCGGTGCCGAATCATCCCCATTGATTCGCCACATTCCGGGTCCGATGGGGGCAGACCGGGGCGCCTGCCAAGTGGTTAATGACACGCAGACAGGATGCCGCCGAGTTCAATTGCAACCGGGGCCTTGTTTGGCTAGATCCCGCTGAGCATCGCAACAGGAGCCCGCAGCCCATGGCCATACATCTTTATCAGGGCGATCTGCCCGACGCTCTGACGCTTGGGCCGGTTGTTGCCATTGATTGCGAAACCATGGGGCTGAACCCGCACCGCGACCGTCTGTGCGTGGTGCAGTTGTCGGATGGCGACGGCAACGCGCATCTGGTGCAGATCGCCAAGGGCCAGTCAGAGGCCCCCAAACTGTGCGCGCTGCTGGTCGATCCGGCGACGCTCAAGCTCTTTCATTTCGGGCGATTCGACATCGCGGCGATGCTGAATGCCTTTGGTGTGGTCACTGCCCCGGTCTATTGCACCAAGATCGCCAGCAAACTGGTGCGCACCTATACGGATCGCCACGGGCTCAAGAACCTGTTGCAGGAATTGCTGAACCTGGACGTCTCCAAACAGCAGCAATCGAGCGATTGGGGTGCGGCTGAGCTCACCGATGCGCAGCGCGATTACGCGGCGTCCGACGTCCTGCATCTGCACCAGCTGCGAGAGCGCCTCGACATCATGATCGCGCGCGAAGGGCGGACAGGCATGGCGCAGGCGTGTTTCGACTTTCTGCCGATGCGCGCGCTGCTCGATCTCAAGGGCTGGAACGACATGGACATCTTTGCCCATTGACCCGGCGCAGGCCACATAGGGGGCTTTGATGGCCAAGGGCGAGCTTTATTCCAAGGTCATCGCCTGGCTCAAGATCCTGTTGCCGCTGGCGGCGCTTGGCCTCTTGTCGACGGTGTTCCTGTTGTCGTCGGACCGCGAAACCGGGGTGGATTTACCATTCGTTACCGGTGAATTGCGCGACAATGCGGCGCGTCAGCAGGTCACGGCACCGTATTATGCCGGCACCACTGCCGATGGTGCGTCGGTCACCTTGCGCGCCAGTGCCGCGCGTCCGGTGCCTGACGCTCCGGACACCGCCGAGGCCGATGAGATCAGCGCGCAGATCGTCATGCAGAGCGGCGAAGCGATTGATCTGTCGGCGGACCGCGCGCTGGTGCGCAATGCCAGTCAGACCGTGACGCTGTCGGGGTCGGTAGTGATCGTGACATCGCAGGGCTACCGGCTGACCACCGACGTTCTCGAGGCCGCACTGGACCGGGTGGCGGCACAGACCCCCGGCGCGGTGCGCGGCACAGGCCCGCTGGGCACGCTGGATGCAGGCCGGATGGAGCTGACGACCGATGCGCAGACGGGTGATGCCCATTTGCTTTTCACAAACGGGGTAAAGCTGGTATACACGCCGCAAAGCTGACCCGCCAACCTGTCGAAAGTAGTGCCGGATGTCCTTGCCTCGTTACGCTCTTGCGCTGCTTTTATGCTCTTTCAGCTCGGGTCTGGCGGCTCAGACCTCGGTCGCGTTCGGCGGTATCCAGCAAGATACCAGCGCGCCGGTCGAGATCAGCGCAGACGCGCTTTCGGTCAACCAGACGGACGGATCGGCATTGTATACCGGCAATGTGGTGATCGGGCAGGGCGAGATGCGCCTGTCAGCGCCGCGCGTGCTTGTGGTCTATTCCGAAGAACGCTCGGCGATCGACCGGCTCGAGGCGACAGGCGGCGTGACGCTGGTCAACGGGCCGGATGCCGCCGAGGCAGAGCGCGCTGATTACAATATAGACGCAGGCACCATCGAGATGAGCGGCAATGTGCTGCTCACCCAGGGGCAAAACGCGCTCACGGCCGAGCGGATGATCGTCAATCTCGATGACGGCACCGCGCGGATGGCCGGTCGCGTCAGGACAGTCTTGCAGACCGGTAACGAGTAACAGATGACGCCCCCTCCCGACCTGAAGGTGACCGACGGCACGTCGGGCCTGCGGATTTCGCATCTACGCAAAAGCTACCGCAAACACGTGGTGATTCGCGATGTCAGCCTCGAGGTGCAGCGCGGCGAGGTCGTCGCCCTGCTGGGGCCGAACGGGTCAGGCAAGACGACGACGTTCTACGCCATCGCAGGCCTCGTGAACCCCGAAGGCGGGCAAGTGCTGATCGACGGGCGCGACGTCACCTATCTGCCGATGTATCGCCGCGCCAATCTTGGTATCGGCTATCTGCCGCAGGAGATGAGCATCTTTCGCGGGCTCAGCGTCGAGGACAACATCTTGGCCATTCTCGAGATCAACGTCGTCGACCGGCACAAGCGGCGCGAGCGGCTCGAGGAATTGCTGGGCGAGTTTTCCATCGAACATCTGCGCCGCGCGCCCGCGCTGGCGCTTTCGGGCGGGGAACGCCGCCGGGTCGAGATCGCGCGCTGTCTGGCGTCAGAGCCGCGCTATCTGCTGCTGGACGAGCCGTTTGCCGGGGTCGATCCGATCAGCGTGGGCGATATCCGCCATCTGGTCACTGATTTGCGCAAACGCGGCATCGGCGTGCTGATCACCGACCATAACGTGCGCGAAACCCTGGAAATCGTGGATCGCGCCTATATCCTGCATGACGGGGCGGTTCTGATGTCCGGCACGCCCGGCGAAGTGGTGGAAAACGAGAACGTCCGCCGCGTCTATCTGGGCGACACGTTCCGTATCTCTTGAGACACATTTGCCGGATTTGCCACATTCAAAGCCATTGACAGGCACGTGTCCGACTGGCTCAATCAAATCATGACACCTGCGCATCCCGCTTTTCCCTGTCAGGTTTTCGCCCCTGGGCCGCGTGTCGGGGCAAACGGGTCGCTTGTGTTAACCATCCCCTTTGAATGACGTGTTACCGTTCGGGTATGGCCCGGACAGACCGCCGCCGGGGACCAGTAAAAAAGGACATACCATGCGTTATCAGATCACGGGAAAGCAGATCGACATCGGCGAGGCGTTGCAGACGCATGTCAAGACCGAGCTGGGCATCATCGTGCAAAAATATGCCGAGCGTCCGACCAACGCCAACATCGTCTTTTCCAAAAGCGCGCATGAATTCGTCTGTGAGGCCACCGTGCACCTGAGCACCGGTCTGACCGCGCAGGCCAAGGCCCACGCGACCGAGATCTATGCCGCTTTCAACCGCTGTGGCGAAAAGATGGAGAAACAACTGCGTCGATACAAGCGCAGGCTCAAGGATCATCACATCGAGCGCCGCGAACCTGTTGCGCATTTTGGCGGCTCCTCGTATATCCTCGCCAGCGAACCGCAGGCGGAGGAATCGGACAGCGATACCCTGACGCCCATTATCGTGGCCGAGATGGAAACGCGTATCCCATCCCTGACCGTGGGTGAGGCCGTGATGCAGATGGAATTGGCGGGTGCGCCCGTTCTGGTATTCCGTAACGAGAAAAAGGATGGGGTCAATGTCGTCTACCGTCGTGATGACGGTAACATTGGCTGGATAGAGCCCGAACAATCGGCCTGAAAAAACGCTCAGCAGGCTGTCAGGCACACTAAAATAGCAGGCATACCATGAACTTTCTGGAACTTCTCAGTCCCGAAGCCGTCAAAGTCGTCTCTACCGCATCGAGCAAGAAGCGGTTGATGCAGGATGTGGCCGATCTGGCCCATGCCGCTTATGGCGTCAACGCGGGGCAGGCCTGCGAGGCGCTGCTCGAGCGCGAGTCGCTGGGGCCAACGGGCGTCGGACAGGGCGTGGCCTTGCCGCACGCGCGCCTGCCCGCGCTGGATCAAGTAGTGGGCACGTTTATCCTGTTGGAAAAGCCGATTGATTTCGACGCGGTAGACCGTCAGCCGGTGGATGTGATCTTTGGCCTCTTCGCGCCCGAGGACGCTGGGGTGGAGCATCTCAAGGCGCTGGCGCTGGTGTCGCGCACCCTGCGCGAGGTGTCGATCTGCTGCAAGCTGCGTGCCAACCCCGACGCGGCCACGCTGCACACCATCCTGACGGAATCGCAAAGGGTGCAGGCGGCCTGATCTGCGGGCAGCGCGACAGGGCCTAGCCCTCGGGCGCGACCCAATCGCCAAACCCGAACATCAGATAATCGCGCTGATAGGCCTCGCGCGCAGCGCCCTCGAGTGCATCGTCGTAGATATCCGCCAGCGCGTGTGGCGTCTCTGGCGCTGCGGCCATGGGCTCGGGCGGGTTCACGTGGCCGGCCTGCATCGCCAAGGCGGGCAGGTAGACGCTCATCTCATTCTCGCGCACCAGCATGTCGGGCAGTGCAAATTCGGCCATGCCTTGCAGGCACGCCGTCTGCGTCGCCCAATGCGCATCGACTCGCACGCCTGTCTGACCGCTCAGATTGGCCTGCACAAACTCCAGAAACGCGCCGAACGCGGCGCGGTGCGCGCGCCGGTCATAGCGGGGACCGTTCGGATCGTCGGGCAGCGGCATATTGTGCTGACGGATCAAGGTGCGGCGGATCTGGGGAAAGCTGCCTTTTCCGGTGCTCAGGATGTGGTTGCAGAACGCCGTATGCGCGCGGGCCAGCGGGTGACGCAGCACGGCAAAGCTGCGATGCCCGGGATGGCCGCGTTTCCATTGCCGCAGGGATTTCTGCGAAAACTGCGTCAGCAGGTGCTCGGGGCCCACATCGTCAACGGCGGCCAGCCAGCGCAGCACTGCGGCCTCTGGCCCGGATTTCAACGGCAGATGCAGCAAAGGCGTGCGTGCGGCGGCGATATAGCCGGGCACATGCGGCCCGCGGCGCGGCTCGAAATTCGGAGTGCGGGTCAGGTTGAACCGGTCGAGCCGGGCCAGCGCCGCCTCCATCACGTCGAAATTTGCGACCTTTTCGGCCAGGGGCGCAGGGTTCTGGCGTTTGAGGTTCTGTTTCAGGGACTCCATCTGCTGATCCACCCCCAGATAGCGGGCCAGACCGTTCATCACGCCGATATCCTGAATGTCTTCGTAGGCGACGTAAAACGCAGTCTGCCCCCGGGTTTGCAGCGCGTTCATCAACCGGAGCTGAAAGTCTTGCAGCGCCTCCAGATGCGCCGCGAATTCGTCGGCGTCGAATATCGCGCGGCTGTCTTTGCGCTTTTGCACATTGGTCAGTTTCCACTGCCCGGTCTGCTGCGCGATCTTCCAGCTGACATAGCTGTCGGCGGGGTTGCGGGTCAGCACGATCTTGGCGCAGGTCGCGTCGTCCAACAAAACCGGCAGAATTCGCGGGTCGTGGTCGTGGAAATAGCGAAAGCCGCCCAAGCCAGCCTGGTCGCGGATCGTCGTGAAAAGCCGCCCGGGGTCGGCGTCGCGCATCGCCTGGGTCACACCCAGAATTTCTGTCTCGTTCGGGTAGCCGATGAAATGCGGATTGAACGCCTCGCCGTGGCAGGTGATCGCGTCGAACGCATTGAGGTTCGATTCCAGGAAATTCGACCCGGTGCGCATCTCGGCAAAGACGACAAAGCTCTGGAATTCTTGGGGCATCTACTTCACCAGATAGGGTTTACGCGGGCTGTCGGCGGTCATCGGCGGCAACCGCTCGATCGGAAAATCGCCCATCAGATAGGGGTGCATGCCCTGATTTTTCAGGTTTTGCAGGAATTGGCCAAAGCCGGACAGATCGGCCATCTTCGGCACCTCGGCCAGACGGCGCAGGGACCGCTGGCCAATCTCGTCGATAATGGCCTGCAACGGTTCCATCGGGGCCTCGATGAATTCGGACATGGTCCAGATGCGGATGCGCGCCTTGGTGTGCGGGGACCGCAATGTGTCGAGAAACTTGCTCTCGATCTTCTGGAGGTCGGCGGCCTGCGCGCGGATATCGGCGAAATTGGCGTTGGATTTGAAGAGCTCGACCGCCCAAACCCCCGAAATGACCGAAATCTGCGCGTTCACGTCGCGCGCCATGTCCCAGGCGATTTTCTGATTGTCTGCGGGGCCGAACTGAAAACACTGGCGTTCGCCGCGCGTGTTCCACATGAGATTGGTCAGAAAGGCCTTGGGCTGCAGGTCACGCAGCTTGGCCGAATCGCTGAGCGCACCGTTGATCACCGTCTGTCCACCGGCGAATTCGGCCCGCGTGGGCCCGAACAGGTGGCCGTGCACCCGCGCACCGGTGGCCCGGCCCAGCCAGGGGCCAAAATCCTCGAAGAGGTCTGAGAACCCCTGAAAGACCGAATATTCGCCCGATGTTAGCCCGTTTTCCCAGCCCTGATTGGGAAAGCGGCTTTGCATGTATAGCCCCGGACGGCCCCGTGTCCGCCGGTCGACGGCGCGGGCGAATATGCGGTCAATCTTGCCGGGGTTGGGTTCTGTCCGGCTCATCCCTGTGGTCGCGTCGGTCAGGAAAGACCGGTAAAGGCGTTCCGCATGCGGCCAGATCTTGCGCGCGACAAAGCAGTCTGAGCGGCGCAGGAGTTGCAGGTGATCGTCGTAGAAGATGTGCGGTTTGCCCTGAAAGTCGAACTTGGACAGGGTCAGCGAGCGGCTTTCGATCTGGGTCGAATAATGCCGCGCAAGGGTCTGGAAATAGCTTTCGTCCGGGATCCAGACATGGCGGAAATAGCGGTCGTATTTGCGCCGATCGGGGTCTTGCAGGATCGCGCTCAGCGTCTGGCGGGTCAGGCACCACCATTGGCTGCCCATATGCGGCACCAGCCCTCCGGGGATCTGCCGTTTGAACCCGAACCGCCGCTGCAATTCGACAAAGCGGTCAAAGAGCAGCCGGTTCTTGCGCCATGAAAACGGAAACCTGAGCGTAAAGCGTTCCTGATCCAGACCGCCCACCGTCCAGGGCACATCGGCGGTGGTGGCACTTTCGATGAAATCGGTGCGGGGGCGGTCGGCGAGGTAGTCGATCAGTTCCTGAACCGGCCGCAGCGGCAGGCAAGAGCCCGAGGCGAGATAGACGTGGCGCACATCCTCGTGCCGCCCGAGCATCTGTTCGCAGGCAGTTTGCGTGGCCGAGACCAGCCCCCATGTGCCCCATTCGCAGCGATACCGCGCCGAGAACGACACATTCGCCACATTGCCCAGCGCGTTTTGAAAATCGGCATGGGACTTGCGGCTGACGCATTTGTCGACATGGATGACGACGGGGCAGCCCGCCTGTGCCCAGTGCCGCGCCACCTGTTCGGCGCGGCCCAGTGCAGTGTGCACCAGCATGACGATGCCGACGCTCATGCCCAGTTGCCCTTGGACATCAGGCCGAGGATCTCGAGCTGGCGCCAGTTGATGTATTTCTCGGACCATTTGCACCACAGGTCCGGGTTTTTCTCAAGCGTGGCGGCATAGGCCTTGTATTCGACGCTGGCCGAATAATGCTGTTTGCGCGTCATCTCCTCCGCCGCCTTGGCGGTGAACGTGTCGAGGAACTTGGTGTGCAGCAGCACGCCGCTGGCCTTCTCGCCGCCCCATTCGTCGTAGACCTGATTGAGCCCGCGCGGCAGCAGCATATGGGTCGAACTGACGTAGGCATAGCGCCGGTTCCATTTGACCAACGGGATCTTGTTCAACGCAGGCGCTTTGGCGGGCATGTCGGGGAAAAACATCCGCGCGCGCGGCCCGCCCCGGATCCACAGATTGCCAAAGCGTTTGTTCTTGGTGATCGCGTAATTGCCCGCATCGAACCATGACGCGATTTCCAGCGGATCCTGACCCGCGCGGTAAGGTTCCGCGTCGATCGGCCCCTTGGGATACATATCCAGCAGCATGGCGCTGAAACTTTTGATCGACGAGGCGTCCAGCCAGTCGGTCAGTGCGCGCAGGGGGCGCGTATCGCAGAAAGGATAGAGAAAAAGCTCGTCCGGGTCGACCGTCAGGCACCAATGGCCATGGGCGTATTTTTTCTGCAACCAGTTGAGCCAGTCGACGCCAAAGCGCGACCGTTTATAGCTGCGGTTGGTGTGCCAGACGCTGACATCCTCTTGTTCTTGCAGATATTCAAGCGCGCCGTCGTCGCTGTCGTTGTCGACGATGAAAAAGTGGTTCACGCCCATGTCGCGGTAATATTTCAGGAAATAGGGCAGCCGGACGCGTTCGTTGCGCTGCGTGGAAAAGACGAACAGATCCGACGGGCGGATTTGGCCTGTTCGGTCGACAACGCTGCGCAATTCGCGCCGTTTGCGAAAGGCACGAAAACGCCAGCGTTTGCGCTGGATTCTCAAGTTGTAGGACTGCCATGCCCCCAATTGTCTGCCCCTCGTCGTCGGCGGTTATGTCCGCTTTATCGCGCTATCAGGTTAACCTTAAGGCAATGTTGAAGTGATCGGTCCATGTCGGTGGGGTGAATTTTGCCCGTAGCCCGGTTTGATTGTTTCTGCTCTGGTGATAATCCTGCGTCCACGCGGTTATTGTCTGTTGCCAGAGATAGCCCGTATCCGCTTGCAGGTAAACGGGAATATCCTTCAGAACCTCGCGATAGACGGGCAGATCGGTGCAGATTTGTGGCACCCCAAGGGCGGCGGCCTCGATGGGGGGCAGGCCGTAGCCTTCGGCATGGCTGGGCATCAGGTGGCCGGTGGCACCTGCGAGCAGGGCAAACATCTGCGCGTCGGGCAGATTCGGCAGTTCATGGATATGTGGCGGGTGGCTGTCGAGCGCATTGAAGACCGCTTCGTTGTTCCAGCCACGCGCGCCGATGATCAGCAGATCGGGCGGATTTGCCATCTGCGCCCAGATTTCGAGCAGCAGCGCGTGGTTCTTGCGCGGCTCGATGGTGCCGATGGTGACGAAATAGGGGATTTGCCAAGCACCGTGAGGCGGCGTTCCGGGTTGCGGTTGGTCGATGCCAAGATGGGCGATGGCCGACGCGGGCGGTTTGCGCATGTGGCGCTGCATATCGGCCTGCGTGACGGCGGAATTGCAGATCACCAGATCGGCATGTTGTTCCACGCGGGCGAGGAAACCGGCAAAGCGTTCGGGCGTGCCGGCGCGCTGATATTGCGGATAGTCGAGCGGGATCGTGTCATGCAGCAGCACCGAGATACGCGCCTGCGGGATGCGGCGCACCGCTGTGATGACCCTTTGGGTGAAATTGCTGTGCCCGGTGTTGAAATAGGCCGTGCCTGGGGGCAGGTGGGCGCATAGCATCCGGCCCAGCCTGCCTGGGATGCAGCGGGCATGGGCGAGCCGGCGCAGATCGGCCTCGGCGCCCGCGCGGGCGGGGGGCATGCGGAACAGGCGCGACAGCAGGTCCGGCGCGCCCCAGCCGTGGTCCACTTTATGCAGCAGTTCAGCGGCTTGCGCAGGCGCGATCAGCACATAGCCCAGCGACGTGCGCGCAAGACACCAAAGCGGCTCTGGCGCGCGGCCCAGATGCTCCAGATATGCGCGTTCCACGCGGTCCACACCCGTAAGCGCACGCCCGGCACGCCGCACCAGTCGGGTGACGTCCAAAAGCCGCGCGGGCGGCGGATTATGCGTCGTAATGCCCAGTCTGGTGCCACCGCCATGCATCGCCGATCATTTGGTCCAGGGTCGAGCGATGCGGCCGCCACCCCAGATCCGCCTCAGCGCGGGTTGACCCTGACACCAGCCGCACGGCATCGCCGGCCCGGCGCGGGCCTTCGGTATAGGGCACCTCGCGGTTGGTGACGCTGCGGCTGTGGGCGATCACCTCACGCACGGAAAACCCTGTGCCGGTGCCGAGGTTGAACACGCGACTGGCCTTGCCATCCATTAACCAGCGCAGCCCCAGCACATGCGCATCGACCAGATCCATCACATGTACGTAGTCTCGAATACACGTCCCGTCGGGTGTGTCGTAATCGGTGCCATGCAACGTCAGCGCGGCACGCTTGCCGTCGATCGCGTCCAGCATCAGCGGCACCAGATGCGTCTCGGGCTGGTGAAATTCACCAACCTGCGCGTCAGGGTCGGCCCCTGCGACGTTGAAATAGCGAAAGATCACGTGGCGCAGGCCAAAAGCGGCCTCAAAATCGCGCAGAATGTCCTCGATCGCGCGTTTGGAGGCACCGTAGGCGTTCAGCGGCATCTGCGCGCTCTGCTCGTCCAGCACCACGCCGTCCTGATCGCCGTAGGTGGCGCAGGTCGAGGAAAACACGAAATTCAGACATTCCGCCGCCGCCGCCGCCTCGATCAACGTCAGCGATCCGACCACGTTGTTGCGCCAGTAAAGCCCCGGTTGTTGCATCGCCTCGCCCACCTGACTGAGGGCCGCGAAATGCATCACGGCGACGGGCTGATACTGGGCAAAGACGGCATCGAGCCGAGCACGATCCGCCAGATCGCCCTGCTCGAACGGGCCGAATTGCACGGCATCGCGCCAGCCTGTGATCAGATTGTCATAGGTTACAGGGGTAAAGCCTGCGCCGCGAAGCACCTTGCAGGCGTGCGAACCTATATAGCCCGCGCCGCCCGTGACCAGCACGTTCGACATCGGTTATTGCGCTGCTTTTTCGGTCGACATGATCTCGTGCAGGTATCGGCGCAGATCGTCCTTGAGATCGTCGCGGGCCAGAGCGAACGCCACCGTCGCCTGCAGGAACCCGGCCTTGGAGCCGCAATCGAACCGCTGACCGCGAAATCGCAACCCGTAGACACCATCTTCGCCGCCGATTTCCTGTGCGATGGCGTCGGTCAGCTGAATTTCACCGTTCGCGCCGGTCTTGATCTTGTTGAGATTGCGCAGCACCGACGGCGTCAGGATATAGCGTCCGATCACGGCCAGATTGGATGGCGCGGTTTCGCGGCTGGGTTTTTCGACCATGCCTTTGACCGAAACCAGCGCGCCCATGTCGTCCTGCACATCGAGAATACCGTAAGACGATATCTGATCGGCAGGCACTTCCATCGCGGCGACGATATTGCCGCCGGTCTCGTCGAATTGTTCGACCATCTGTTGCAGGCAGGGGGTTTCTGCGGCGATCACGTCGTCGGGCAGGATCACGGCGAACGGCTCGTTGGCGATCATACGACGCGCGCACCAGACGGCATGGCCGAGACCCAGCGGTTTGTGCTGACGCAGATAGGCGATGGCACCGCTGTCCATATTGGTGGACTTCAGGATCTCGAGCAGTTCGGTCTTGCCCTTCTTGCGCAGTTCCTGCTCAAGCGTCGGAGAATGATCGAAATAATCCTCGAGCGCGCCCTTGCCGCGCGAAGTTACAAAGATGAATTCCTTGATGCCTGCCGCGCGTGCCTCGTCGATCGCGTATTGGATTAGCGGGCGATCCACGAGCGTCATGATCTCTTTGGGCACTGATTTTGTCGCGGGCAGGAAACGTGTCCCCATGCCAGCGACTGGAAATATGGCCTTGGTGACCTTGCTACGCATAAATCCGCTCCTCTACATCCACATGTCTATCCTAAATGCGGTTGCTTAAGAAATGACAGTTTTCTCGGACCCCGGCTATGGGGAAGCCCGTTTAGCATATAGCATGTTCCCGAAAAGTTATCGAATGTGACCGCAAAGCCCGTTCGGACAAGGGACTTGTCCTGGTCAGTCGCCACGAATTTGGGCGGTGCGTGTGGTTTCGCGCGCGACCCGGGTGGCAAAGCGGCAAAGCCTCAGACGCGGCTGATCGCGGTCCGAGCGTCCAAAGAGCCCGCCGCTCTGCACCCAAAAGCCAGCGGGATCGAATCGCACGCGGTGATAGAGCGCCGTGGGCGAAAACCGGTAGATCGTCGCGATATGCCCTGCCTGGGCTGCGGCCTGCGCCTGAACGTGCAGTGCGGCGGCCTCCCACGGACGGCCCGCGAACACCTGTGACCGCGCATTGGGGCGACCCTGAAAGGGCCGAAAACCGATCGCGGCGCGGGGCAGTCGGGCAAGCGGCGCGGCGTTGCGCAAGAGCCCAGCCGCATAGCCCTGATCGAGGCCGCGCATCAGACGGCGCAGGTCGCGCGGCTCTAGCGCGCCCCGGATCAGGTGATGCACGAGGCGCGCGCGTTGCTCTTTGCCAAAGGCATCCCAGACGGTGGCGCGCTGTTCTTCGGGGCAGTGGCGGGACAGGTAGACGGCCATGCTCGCCCCGATCTGGCCCAGATCGCGGGGCACGCGGGTGCCTGTGCGCCGGTCGCTGGCAGCATAACCGTGGTGCACCTGCGCCATCGGCACCAGCGCCGTCGCAAGCCCCGCCAGCGCCAGCCGCATGTTCAGGTCCGTCTCGTCGAGGTAAAAGTGATAGGCCGGGTCGAAACCGCCCAGATCGGCCAGCACCTCGCGCCGGACGGCCATATTGGTGCCTTCGGTCTTGATCGCGCGGCCTTGACCGGGTCGTAGCACGCGGGCGCGCATGTCGGGGAGGTTCAGCGGTTGCGTCGCCCCGGTGGCGTCGACATTGCGGCATTGCCATTGATAGCTGATCCCGTTGCGCCCCCGGACCCAGCCGCCTGCCGCCGCGACCTCTGGGTCTGCAAAGGGCGCTGTGAGATGATCGAGCCATGTGGCTTCGGGCACCGCGTCGTCGTCGATGAACGCCACCACCTCGCCTGCGGCCTGTTGGATGCCCAGATTACGGGCCCGCGCGATGTTGGCTGCATCGAAGGGCACAAGTTTGAGATGGGTCGAGAATGGCAAGGATTGCGCGGCGCTGATGCCCCCGGGGCAAGCGACCACGATCACCTCGAACTTGCGGTGCATCAGTTGCGCAACGCCCGTCAGGCACAAACGCAGGGCATCGGGGCGCCCGCGGCTGACGATGACCACGCTGGCTGACAACGCACTGATGGGTCGGCCCGTCTGGTCTGACCCTGTCGCGCCTTGCCGTGTCATGCGTCTTTCAGATCGACTCCGGGCGCGTAGGCGATGAAGAACGGATTGGCAAACCCGTCCTTGCCGTAGGCCAGCGGAGTGTGGTCGTCGAACCGCACGACCCGACCGCCTGCGCCAGACAGCACCGCATGGCCCGCCGCCGTGTCCCATTCCATCGTGCGACCAAGGCGGGGATAGAGATCGGCCTCGCCCGTCGCCACCAGACAGAACTTGAGCGACGATCCCGCACTCGTCATGTCGCGCACGCCGTATTTGCCGATGTAATCGTCGGTGGCCGCGTCGCGGTGGGACTTCGACGCCACGACCATCAGCGCGTCGTTGTTGGGCGTCGTCACCTTGATCGGCTTCGTGGTGCCGGGGATGTCCTTGTCGAAGGGGCCTTCCTCTTCGACCGACACACCCATGGCATCGGTATAAAACAGACGGTTCTTGGCGGGCGCATAGACGATGCCGCGCACCGGCACGCAATCCTCGACCAGCGCGATATTGACGGTGAAATCGCCACGCCGGTTGATGAATTCCTTGGTGCCGTCCAGCGGATCGACGATCAGGAAGGTTATCACGCTCTGGCCGTGGCTGTCGGATTGCTCTTCGGTCACCAGCGCCACATCGGGAAACGCCGCGCGCAGACCGGCCGAGATCAGCGCATCGGCGGCCTCGTCGGCGGCTGTCACCGGGCTGTCGTCGGATTTGGTCGACACGTTGAAATCGTCCTGACCGTAGATCTCCATGATCGCGTCGCCGGCCTCAAGCGCCAGGCGGCGCATAACTGTCACAAGTGTCTGGTAATTCAATGCTCTGTCCTCCGGCGATCCTCGCGCGCGTTGCGCGCCACCAATGGGTCCCTTATGCTGCGGTATAAAGAGAACGGCAACACTTTGGTGTCACTGAGGGCAGCAGGGACGGCCGCAACCCCCGGAGCAGGCGATATGTTCGAGAGCAAGAAACCCAGATCCAGCCTGTTTTCGGCGATCTATATCTGCGAGCTGATCTACCACAATTCGGTCCGCGCGATCCGCAAGACGCATGGCAATGCGATGATGGCGATCGTGATGAACATGTTGCAGACAGCGATCTTTGTGCTGGCTTTTTATGTGATGTTCTCGATCCTCGGCCTCAAGGGCACGGCGCTGCGCGGCGATTTCATGATCTACATCATGACCGGCATCTTCCTCTATATGACCCATACCAAGACGATGGGCGCGGTCGCAGGGTCTGAGGGGCCGGCAAGCCCGATGATGCAACACGCGCCGATGAACACCGCCATCGCCATCGCGTCCGCCATGCTGAGCACGCTTTATATCCAGATGCTGTCGCTTTTCGTGATCCTGTTCATCTACGATGTGGCGTTCAACCCGTTCGTGTTGCAGGAAATTAACGACCCCATCGGCTGCATCGCGATGATCCTGATCGCGTGGTTCTCGGGGGCTGCCATCGGTGTGGTGCTGCTGGCCGCCAAACCGTGGTTCCCCACGCCGGTCAGCATCTTTTCCACGATCTACCAAAGGGCCAACATGATCGCCTCGGGCAAGATGTTCGTGGCCAACACGCTGCCCACGTCGATGCTGGTGATGTTCGACTGGAATCCTCTGTTCCACGCCATCGACCAGGCGCGCGGCTATGCCTTCGTCAACTACAACCCGCGCAATTCCAACTGGGAGTATCCTTTGATCCTGAGCCTGGTTCTGGTAATGATCGGGCTGATGGCAGAGTTCTATACCCGCAAGCACGCCTCGGCGAGCTGGGCAGCGCGGCGGTAGGGCCATTTTGTGGTCGGTCGCCACGTCACGGCGGCGTTTCTCACGGTAGTTGCGATCTCGTGACGACCGTCATCCTCGGACTTGATCCGAGGATTTGTTTGGCGCGGAGATCCCCGGATCAAGTCCGAGGATGACGTTTGCCCGGGGCGGCACTCAAACGGATCGCGGTGGCATGGCCTTACTGCTGTCTCCGGGGTTGCACCGGACTCGATGGCTTGGGTCTTGACCCAAGCGTCCTGCCTGTGGCTTTGACGAATCCGTCGTTCGCAGACACCCCTGAAAACAGGTGGACAATGCCTGATATCAAGATCGGCTTTTGTGACGACCTGCCCTCCCGAGCCGAGCTCGATGGGATACTTATCCAGTACTACGACACCGCCGTGCAGCGGATGCGCGACATGGGATTCGACATCGACCCAGCCGCACTGGAAAGCGCAATTGCAGAATTCTGGGCGAATTCCGATGACTATTTGCCCCCGAACGGCTGTCTGGTCGTCGCACGGAACCAAACCGGAGACTCATACCAACGGCCCTAAAGGGTTACCGTTTTAGCCCATTCACGGGATGTTATTGAGGTTATAGCCTTTTTGTCCTGTGCAAAGAAGTTCCAAGCTTCACAGCATCTGTCGACAATTTCCTCGTAG
>Ga0307981_1000197_pt1 | contig 64072 bp, 63 predicted proteins | sample OrgLakmetagen987_FD_201849 | JGI IMG/M metagenome (GOLD analysis project Ga0307981, IMG submission 201849) | Saline water microbial communities from Organic Lake, Antarctica - #987 | ecosystem: Environmental > Aquatic > Non-marine Saline and Alkaline > Saline | place: Antarctica: Organic Lake... | reverse complement strand
CGCGCAAGCAGGGTTGGTCTGTCATCGAAACCCTGATGAAACCGTCAGATCAGTTGATCGCAGAAATGCGCCTCGGCTGAATATTGAACTCTGCCACCAGCGCAGCCAAACATGCTGGGCAGTTACAGAAAAATTCCAATCATGTCGTTGCCCTTTCCAGTGCCGCGATGCTGTGTGCTTGTGCCAGAAGGGTGCGGGCGCTTGCAACGTGGAGGTTTTCGACGATCTTGCCGTCGACCACGGCGACGCCCTCGCCTTGCGCCTCCGCTTGCTCGAACGCCGCGATCTGGCGGCTGGCCAGAGCGACCTCGTCCTGCGACGGCGCAAAGACCGCGTTGGCGATGGCGACCTGTGCGGGATGGATCAGCGTCTTGCCGTCAAAGCCCATGTCGCGGCCTTGCGTGCATTCGGCGCGCAGGCCCTCGTCGTCCTTGAACGCATTGTAGACGCCGTCGATGGCCGCAATCCCTGCGGCGCGCGCCGCCAAAAGGCAGGTCTGCAAGGCGGTCCACATCGGCATCCGGTCGGGCACGCTGCGGCAGCCCAGATCCTTGGCCAGATCGTTGGTGCCCATCACAAAGCCCTGCATCTTGGGATGTGCGGCGATTGCGGCGGCGTTCAGGATGCCCACCGGTGTCTCCATCATCGCCCAGATCGGCAGCGAGCCGGTGATTTCACCCAAGTCATTCACGTCATCCGGTCCCGCCACTTTGGGCAACAATACCGCATCGCAGGACATCGCGGCCACAGCGCGCGCGTCGTCCGCCCCCCATTCGGTGTCCAGCGCGTTGATCCGCACGATCCGCAGACGCGGGCCGTAATCGTGGCTCAGCGCCTCGGCCAGCGTGGCCCGCGCGGCGGCCTTTTCGGCCGGAACCACCGCATCCTCCAGATCGAAGATGATCGCATCCACCGCCAGCCCGAGCGCCTTTTCCAGCGCTCTTGGCTTGGCCCCCGGAATATACAGGACAGACCGGAGCGGGCGGTGACGGACGGACATAGAAGCTCTCCTGCGCAAAACAATCTTGCGCGGTATGGGACATTTTTGGCCTAATTGTTCAAGCTATTTCGTGCCGCAGTGCAGAAAATTTACCCACAAGGACAATCCCGCGCAGATGGCGAACGCTGCGTTAACCCGGTTTTCAAACCTTTCGGGGCAGTCTTGTCCCATCGGACCCACAGCGACACGATCCTCAGGCATCGCCGCCGGACCCGGATCACGACGTCACCGCGATCGTCCGATCAGAGCAACCAGCAGCGCCCGCGCTGTCACCGGGTTTCCGGGGGCCAAACAGCACGCCGCGCCTTATGATGAAGGGGAACGCGATGACACGGCACTTTCGGATGATGATGATGATGGCGGCACTGATGCTGGGCTTTGGCCTGACATTGGTGGGCGAGGCGAACGCGCAAAACGCCCGCCATTGCGCACCGCGCGACAAGGTGGTCGACCGCCTTGCGGCAGGCTACGGCGAAACACGGCAAAGCATGGGTCTTGGCGCCAACAACGCCGTGATCGAGGTTTTCGCCAGCGACGAGACCGGAACGTGGACGATCACCGTCACGATGGCCAGCGGCCTGACCTGTATCGTCGCCTCCGGCCAGGCCTATGAGACCCTGGCAGAGGTGCTGCCGGCCAAGGGCAACGACGCCTGAGCCGCAGAGTGCTGAGCCACAGCCGTCGGATGGCGCGGTTCTGCGCTTGGCGCGCAGACCTGCCCATCCGCCACGACCGCGCATCTACGCCAACGCGTCCCGGATCAGCTTGACACCCGTCACCACCAGCAAGACGTAGGTCAGCGCAAAGAACGGCCCCTCCGGCACCCGCCGGTGTGCCACGACGCCCAGCCAGGTGCCCAACACCGCGAACGCGCCAGCAACGCGCCCGTGGCGAACGTCTGCACTGTAAAGATGCCCAGCCAGGCATAGATCGCGAATTTCATCACATTGACTGCCCAGAACGCCAGCACTGTGGTCGCCTGATAGGTCGTCTTGTTAAGCCCTTGGCTGAGCAGATAGACCGCCGCCACCGGCCCGCCCGCCTGGCTGACAAAGCTGGTGAACCCAGACCCGAGGCCGGTGAGCAACCCGACCTAGACCGGCAGACGCCGCGTCAGCATCGGCAGATATTCCCGCGCCCACGCCATCTGATGCGCCACGAACGCCAGGCAAATGGAGCCGATCAGCAGCCGGATCATATCCGCATCCGCCAAGCGGTAAAGCACCGCCCCCAGCGCAACCCCCGGCACGCCGCCCACCACCAGCACGATCACATCCGGCTTGCTCCATTTACGCCAATAGGGCGGCAGGCTGGTCACGTCGATCAGCATCAAGAGCGGCAACATGATGCCCAGCGCCTGTCCCGGCTCCAGGATCAGCGCCAGAATCGACACCCCCGCAAAGGCCGCGCCCGAGCCAAAGCCGCCCTTGGACACCCCCGCGAACATCACCGCCGGGATCGCCACCGGGATCGCCACCGGGAAAAATGTCCAATCCGGTATCTCCACGCAGGGCCCCCAATAATCGCGTCTGACCACAGCCTTAGCCCGCGTATGGCGTTCGCGAAACCCCGCACGGGGCCGCCTTGTGCGCAGGCGCCGCAGCGCAGCACACTTGCGCAATGCGCCGCAAAGCACTAGGTCGAACGCCAAATTCAACCGACCGGAGCTTACATCCATGGCCAGACCCAAGATCGCCCTTATCGGCGCGGGACAGATCGGCGGCACGCTTGCCCACCTCGCAGCCATCAAGGAACTGGGCGACATCGTCCTGTTCGACATCGCCGAGGGCGTGCCACAGGGCAAGGCGCTCGACATCGCTGAATCCGGCCCCTCCGAAGGGTTCGACGCATCGCTCAAGGGTGCGAATGACTATGCCGATATCGCGGGTGCCGACGTCTGCATCGTCACCGCCGGTGTGCCCCGCAAACCGGGGATGAGCCGTGACGATCTGCTGGGCATCAACCTCAAGGTGATGAAATCCGTGGGCGAGGGCATTGCCGCCAATGCGCCGGATGCGTTCGTGATCTGCATCACCAACCCATTGGATGCGATGGTCTGGGCGCTGCGCGAGTTTTCCGGCCTGCCGCATAAAAAGGTCTGCGGCATGGCGGGCGTGCTGGATTCGGCGCGCTTCCGGCATTTCCTGTCGCTGGAATTCAACGTCTCGATGAGGGACGTTACCGCCTTCGTTCTGGGCGGCCACGGCGATACGATGGTGCCGCTTGTGCGCTATTCCACCGTCGCGGGCATCCCCCTGCCCGACCTGATCGATATGGGCTGGACCACGCAGGACAAGCTCGATGCCATCGTGCAGCGCACCCGCGACGGCGGTGCCGAAATCGTCGGTCTGCTGAAAACCGGATCGGCATTCTATGCGCCCGCGACCAGCGCCATCGAGATGGCCGAGGCCTATCTCAAGGATCAGAAACGCCTGCTGCCCTGTGCTGCGTGGTGTGACGGTCAGTTCGGCCTGGACGGGTTCTACGTCGGCGTGCCGACCATCATCGGCGCTGGCGGGATCGAGCGGATCGCCGACATCAAGATGACCAAGGACGAGCAGGCGATGTTCGACAGTTCGGTCAAAGCGGTCAAAGGTCTGGTCGAGGCGTGCAAAGCCATCGACGACTCGCTGGCCTGAGCCAGTCGCGAACATGTCAAAGGCGCGCCCTCACCCAGGCCGCGCCTTTTTTCATGCGTTCAACCTGTGCCAGAGGTCCGGATAACGCGCCGCCAACGCGGCATCGAACGCCTCCACGCTCAGATCCAGCGCCAGTTCGGGCGCAAAGCCCTGCTGGTCGAGCAAACCCAACGCCTCCAACCGCGCGGCCATCTCAGGTTTCAGCATCCGCAACCGGTCATGCAGCGCCAGCGCCTCTGCGTCCCTTGCCACCTCTGCGATCTGACGCTGGCGATGTTCCGGCACAAGACGCTCCAGCAGCGCGGGGTCATGCGCCGCATAGCGCAACAGCTTGATCTGCCAGTGGCGCGGCGTCAGCCCGTCGAAATGCAGCACCCGCGCGGCCTTCGAGGGCCATTGCGGCGCGCGAAAGTCCCGCCCCTGTCCGCCGCGAAACGCCCAATGCACACCGAGCACGAAATCAGACTCCACAGGCACCGCGCATTTTCCGGCTGCATGCCCCATCAACCCGTGCACCAGATATTCCGCATCACGACCGAATAACGCCGCATCCACGCCTTTGGCCGCCTTGGTCGACCCCCGAAACACCCCGTCGAATATCCCCCCGGGCGGTGTCAGATAGGCCCGTTCCCAGACCGGCAACGCCAGTTCCGCGCCCAAAGGGGCCACGGCGTGCAGTTCCGCCGCCAAATCCCCGGTCACAGACAGGAATTCATCCGCGTCCAGATGCACCAGCCAATCGGCCCCGCTGGCAGCCAAAGCATGGTTCGCATTGAGCGATTGCCGCCGGATCTGCGCCTCGGGCCGCCCCTTGCGCGACAGCGCGCGCCAATGCGCCGCGTCGCAAACCGTCACGTGACAACCCGAAATCGCCGCCAGATCCGCCGCCACCGGGTCATCCGGACGGTCGAGATAGACATGCACCTCGGACGCTCCGCTGCCCAGATGCCAGCCCACATTGGCCCGCACCAGCGTTGCGGGTTCATCCGCCGTCATCACAATGCCCCAATGCATACCGCACCTCGTTTTGCAGGTCCCCGCAGGGCCTCGCGATTCTCTGCCAGCGCGTATCAATCCGCCAGTTTGTGATCACAGCCAATTTTAGTGTGATCACAAATCGCGAAAAACAGCGCTCTCAACCAATTATAGCTTAAGACCCGCTTAAGACTATGCCTATACGGAGCATCAGGAATTGCATCAGAACGGGACAGGTCCATGAACATTCATGAGTATCAGGCAAAGGCGCTCTTGCGCTCGTATGGCGCGCCGGTCAGCGATGGCCGCGTCGTGCTGCGCGCCGAAGTGGCCAAGACAGCCGCCAGCGCGCTGGATGGCCCGCTCTGGGTGGTCAAGGCGCAGATCCACGCAGGCGGTCGCGGCAAGGGCCATTTCAAAGAGGCGGACGCCGGCGAAAAGGGCGGCGTGCGGCTGGCCAAATCCGTCGAAGAGGCCGAGATGGAGGCCAAGCGCATGCTGGGCCGCACCCTCGTGACGCACCAGACCGGCCCCGCAGGCAAACAAGTGGGCCGCGTCTATATCGAGGACGGCGCGGGCATCACGACCGAGCTGTATCTGGCCCTGCTGGTGGACCGCCAGACCAGCCGCATCTCGTTCGTCTGCTCGACCGAGGGCGGCATGGACATCGAAGAGGTCGCCGCCGCCACGCCCGAGAAAATCCTGTCGTTCAGCGTCGATCCCGCCACCGGCTATCAGGCCTTTCACGGTCGCCGCATCGCGTTCTCGCTGGGGCTGGAGGGCAAGCAGGTCAAGCAATGCGTCGCGCTGATGGGTCAGCTTTATAAAGCCTTCGAAGAAAAAGACATGGAGATGCTCGAAATCAACCCGCTGATCGTCACCGACGCGGGCGATCTCAAGGTGCTCGACGCCAAGATCAGTTTCGACGGCAACGCGCTTTACCGCCACGCCGACATCTCGGAATTGCGCGACACGTCCGAAGAAGACCCCAAGGAACTCCAGGCCTCGAAATACGACCTCAACTACATCGCGCTGGACGGCGAGATCGGCTGCATGGTCAATGGGGCCGGTCTGGCGATGGCGACGATGGACATCATCAAGCTGTATGGCGCGGAGCCTGCGAATTTCCTGGATGTGGGCGGCGGCGCGACCAAGGAAAAGGTCACCGAGGCGTTCAAGATCATCACCTCCGACCCGCAGGTCAAAGGCATTCTGGTCAACATCTTCGGCGGTATCATGCGCTGCGACGTCATCGCCGAAGGTGTGATCGCCGCGGTGAAAGAGGTCGGCTTGCAGGTGCCTCTGGTGGTTCGGCTCGAAGGCACGAATGTCGAGAAGGGCAAAGAGATCATCTCGAACTCGGGCCTGGACGTGATCGCAGCGGATGATTTGCGTGACGGGGCCGAGAAGATCGTGAAGGCGGTGAAGGGGTGAGCAAAGGTTCGGCATAGCCGATGAAAGGTCCGGTGGACCTTTCAAGCTGCGAACGGGCGGAGCTCCGGGCATGAAGTATGTTGAGGCATTCAATAAGCTTGGCTACCAGCTCCCGGCCCCGCGCACGGACTGGACATCCGAAAAGGTAGACGGCGTTTGTCTGACACTATGGAAAAGCGAAGTGCAGTGGCAACCTCAACCGCCCAGCATGGATCTTTTCAAGATGTATGAACCTGGGACCAATGCTTGGGAAAAACTCCCGGGCCACACCAAGCGAACGAGACATCTATCACGCGCTTGGGACGAGTTTGGCGGGAAGGTTGACGTTGTCTTGGTAGCAGGCATTCCCGGCGAAGGGGTAACCGATGCTGATCCTTGGCTAGCCAGTCAAAGAAATGGTTATGGCTGGCGACTAACGAAATTCGACAGCGACACAGGCTTCTTTGCAGTTGTCGCGAAAAAACAGAACTAGGAGCCGATATGGCAGTCCTCATCGACGAAAACACACGCGTGATCTGTCAGGGCCTCACCGGCTCTCAGGGCACATTCCACACCGAACAGGCCATTGCCTATGGCACCAAGATGGTCGGCGGCGTGACGCCGGGCAAGGGTGGGCAGACGCATCTTGACCTGCCGGTCTACAATTCCGTGCACGAGGCGATGCATGCCACCGAGGCCAACGCATCGGTAATTTACGTCCCGCCGCCCTTTGCCGCCGACAGCATCCTCGAGGCGATCGACGCTGAAATGCCGCTTATCGTGTGCATCACCGAAGGCATCCCCGTGCTCGACATGATGCGCGTGAAGCGGGCGCTTGAAGGCAGCAAATCGCGCCTGATCGGGCCGAATTGCCCCGGTGTCATCACCCCCGACGCCTGCAAGATCGGCATCATGCCCGGTCATATCCACAAACGCGGGTCGTGTGGCGTGGTTTCGCGCTCGGGCACGCTGACCTATGAGGCGGTCAAGCAGACCAGTGATCTGGGTTACGGCCAGTCGACCGCCGTGGGCATCGGCGGCGACCCCATCAAAGGCACCGAGCATATCGACGTGCTCGAAATGTTCCTCGCCGACCCCGAGACGCAATCGATCATCATGATCGGCGAAATCGGCGGCTCTGCCGAAGAGGATGCCGCGCAATTCCTCGCCGATGAAAAGAAAAAAGGCCGCTGGAAGCCCACCGCAGGCTTTATCGCCGGCCGCACCGCCCCTCCGGGCCGCCGCATGGGCCACGCAGGCGCCATCGTCGCGGGCGGAAAAGGCGGTGCCGACGACAAGATCGAAGCCATGCGCGCTGCCGGCATTGTCGTCGCCGACAGCCCCGCGACGCTGGGCGAGGCGGTGAAAGAGGCGATTGAAAAATGAAATTGGGGGTGGGCAGTCTGTCCACGCATGCCTATCCACGCAATTAATGGATCCGAACATGGTTCTCGTCTGCCATTCTCATCAGTTCATCTTCCTGAAATCTTACAAGAGTGCTGGGACGTCTGTCGAAATGTGTCTGGAGCCATATTGCCGGGGAACGAACAGGCGTGCGGTCGAGAAAACCCATAGCTATGTCGGTCCGCGAGGGATCGTCGGAAGACGTTTGATCAATCCCAAGAACTTGACGCCACAGGATCAGAAATGGTTCAACCACATGTCCGCCGAAAAGGTGTGTGCTTGGCTTGGACCGAAAATATGGCGCCGCTATACCAAGGTGTCCACAATCCGCAATCCGTTTGATCGGGCGGTATCTTATTACTATTATGTGATCGGCTTAGGCTCGTTTCCTGAACCCGCAACATGGAAAGACACATTGACAGGGTTTCAGGAGTTTTTAGCCTGGGAGTATTTTAACGATGACCGCCAGATCGTGTTTGTTGGTGATCAATATGTTGTCGACAGATTAATCCGCTACGAACACTTGAGCGGCGATCTTAAACAATTTGCCGCCGATCTGGAGATTGATCTTCGTCATACCGCATTGCCGCAAACCAAACTTACGCGGCATCGCCGACGCGCCGCCGTGCCAGAATATTTCGACACCAAGTCCGCCGACATGTTTCGAAGCACCTGCGCGTGGATGTTCGAAAAAGGTTCTTATCCGGATCACCCGATAGACGTTTCGGACATTACTGCCGTCACGTTAGATACGCCCTTGTCCGAAAGCTGCGGGACAAATGAATGACTCGAAAGACTCATTTTCAAACTATGCCCAAACGCACACTCTTTCATATTGCCACCCTCCGCCCCAACCCACATGAGGTCCCCACATGACCGACCACCCCGCCAACGACCAGTTCCATGCCTCTTCCTTTTTGCAAGGCCACAATGCGGAATATCTCGAACAGATGTATGCCCGCTACGCCAATGACCCTGCCGCCGTCGACGCCGCGTGGCAGGCGTTTTTCAAGGCGATGGGCGATGACGACATCAGCATCAAGAAAGAGGCGGCGGGGCCAAGCTGGGCGCGCGCGGACTGGCCGCCCGTGCCGGGTGATGATCTGACGGCGGCACTGACCGGCGAATGGGCGCCGGAGCCCGAGGTCAAAGCCGCGGGCAAGAAGATCGCCGCCAAGGCCAAGGAAACCGGCGTCGAGGTCAACGACGAGCAAATCAAGCGCGCCGTTCTGGACAGCATCCGCGCGATCATGCTGATCCGCGCCTACCGGATTCGCGGGCATCTGGCCGCCGATCTGGACCCTCTGGGCATGCGCGAGGCGGCAAGCCATCCTGAGCTGGACGCCAAGAGCTACGGCTTTACCGATGCCGACATGGACCGGCCGATCTTTATCGACAACGTGCTGGGGCTCGAGCTTGCATCGCTGCGCGAGATCCTCGAAATCGTGAAACGCACCTATTGTGGCACCTTCGCGCTGCAATACATGCATATTTCCGACCCCGAACAATCGGCCTGGCTGAAAGAGCGGATCGAAGGCTACGGCAAGGAAATCAGCTTTACCCGCGAAGGGCGCAAGGCGATCCTCAACAAGATGGTCGAGGCCGAAGGGTTCGAAAAATTCCTGCACGTCAAATACGTAGGCACCAAGCGGTTCGGTCTGGACGGCGGCGAGAGCCTGATCCCCGCGATGGAGCAGATCATCAAGCGCGGCGGCAATCTGGGCGTGCGCGACATCGTGATCGGCATGCCGCACCGGGGGCGACTGTCGGTGTTGGCCAATGTGATGCTGAAACCCTACCGGGCGATCTTCAACGAATTTCAGGGTGGCAGTTTCAAGCCCGAGGATGTCGACGGTTCCGGCGATGTCAAATACCATCTGGGTGCCTCGTCGGACCGGGAATTCGATGGCAACAATGTGCACCTGTCGCTGACCGCCAATCCAAGCCACCTCGAGGCGGTAAACCCTGTCGTTCTGGGCAAGGCGCGGGCCAAACAGGACCAGCGGAACGACCCCGACCGCATTTCGGTGATGCCGATCCTGCTGCACGGCGATGCCGCGTTTGCGGGTCAGGGCGTGGTGGCCGAATGTTTCGCGCTGTCGGGCCTGCGCGGGCACCGCACCGGCGGCACCATGCATATCGTGGTCAACAACCAGATCGGGTTCACGACCGCGCCGCATTTTTCGCGCTCCAGCCCCTATCCGACCGACAATGCGCTGGTGGTCGAGGCGCCGATCTTTCACGTCAACGGCGACGACCCCGAGGCGGTGGTGCATGCGGCCAAGGTCGCGACGGAGTTTCGGCAGAAGTTCCACAAGGACGTCGTGCTCGACATCATCTGTTACCGGCGGTTCGGGCACAACGAGGGCGACGAGCCCATGTTCACCAACCCGGTGATGTACAAGAAGATCAAGGGCCACAAGACGACGCTGAGCCTTTATACGGCGCGGCTGGTCAAGGACGGCCTGATCCCCGAAGGCGAGATCGAGGATATGAAGGCCGCGTTTCAGGCGCTTCTGAACGATGAATTCGAGGCCGGGAAGAACTACAAACCCAACAAGGCCGATTGGCTGGACGGGCGGTGGAGCCATCTGGACCGCCGCAAGGAGGACGATTACCAGCGCGGCGAAACCTCGATCGAGGAGAGCACATTCGTCGAGGTCGGCCAGGCGCTGACCCGCGCGCCCGAGGGCTTTCCGCTGCACAAAACTGTGGGACGACTACTGGAGACCAAGGCCGAGATGTTCAGTTCGGGCAAAGGCTTCGACTGGTCCACTGCCGAGGCGCTGGCGTTCGGATCGCTCGTGACCGAGGGGTATACCGTGCGCCTGTCAGGGCAGGACAGCGCGCGCGGCACATTCTCGCAAAGACACGCGGCGCTGATCAACCAGGACACCGAAGATCGCTATTATCCGCTCAACCACGTTCGCGACGGGCAGGCACGCTTCGAAGTCATCGATTCGCTGCTGTCGGAATACGCGGTTCTGGGGTTCGAATACGGCTATTCGCTGGCAGAGCCCAACGCACTGACCCTTTGGGAGGCGCAGTTCGGCGATTTCGCCAACGGGGCGCAGATCATGTTCGATCAGTTCATCTCATCTGGCGAAAGCAAATGGCTGCGCATGTCCGGCCTCGTCTGCCTGATGCCGCATGGCTATGAAGGCCAAGGCCCCGAGCATTCATCGGCACGGCTCGAGCGGTTCCTGCAAATGTGCGGTCAGGACAACTGGATCGTCGCCAATTGCACGACGCCCGCGAATTATTTCCACATCCTGCGCCGCCAGATCCACCGCGATTTCCGCAAACCGCTGATGCTGATGACGCCCAAATCGCTGCTGCGCCACAAGCTGGCCGTCAGCGATACGTCGGATTTCACGACCGGCAGTTCGTTCCACCGGGTGCTGTGGGACGACGCGCAAAAGGGCCATTCCGACACCAGGCTGGTGAGCGACGACAAGATCAAGCGCGTGGTGATGTGTTCGGGCAAGGTCTATTACGACCTGCTCGAGGAACGCGACGCGCGCGGCATCGACGACATCTATCTGCTGCGGTTCGAGCAGTTCTACCCCTTCCCCGCGATCTCGGCGGTCAAGGAACTGGAGCGATTCAAGCAGGCGGACGTTGTCTGGTGTCAGGAAGAGCCCAAAAACCAGGGCGCATGGACGTTCATGGAACCCAATCTGGAATGGGTCCTGAGCCGGATCAAAGCCAAGAACATCCGGCCAAGATATGTCGGGCGTTCCACATCGGCCTCGCCCGCGACGGGCCTTGCCAGCATCCACAAAGCCCAGCAAGCCAGCCTCGTCAATGACGCGCTGACCATCGAAGGATAAGAAAATGACCACCGAAGTCCGCGTGCCTACCCTGGGCGAATCCGTGACCGAAGCGACCGTCGCGACCTGGTTCAAGAAACCCGGCGACGACGTGGCGGTCGACGAAATGCTGTGCGAGCTGGAGACCGACAAGGTGACGGTCGAAGTGCCCTCGCCCATCGCCGGAAAGCTGGCCGATATCGTCGCAGCCGAGGGCGAAACCGTGGGCGTCGACGCGCTGCTGGCCAATATCGCCGAAAGCGGGTCGGGCACCGCCCCAAAAAAGACGTCCGCCCCCAAAGAGGAGGAGCCGCCCAAGGCCATCGACGCAGGCGCGGTCGACGTCAAGCCACGCGAAGAGGCCGGGGAAGAGGCCAGCGCAGATGTCGATGTCATGGTGCCCACGCTGGGCGAGTCCGTGACCGAGGCCACGGTGAGCACATGGTTCAAGAAAGAGGGCGACAGCGTAACCCAGGACGAGATGCTGTGCGAGCTGGAGACCGATAAGGTCAGCGTCGAGGTGCCCGCGCCTGCGTCGGGCGTGTTGAGCAAGATCGTCGCCGCCGAGGGTGCGACGGTCGAGGCGTCGGCCAAGCTGGCGGTGATTTCAGGCGGCGCGGCGGTTGTGGCCCCTGCGACCGGGAATTACGCGACGCCCTCCGCTGGCACCGACGGCATCGCAGGCCGCGATACCGAAGACGCGCCTTCCGCGAAAAAGGCGATGGCCGAGGCGGGTCTGAACCGCGATCAGGTGACAGGTTCGGGCCGCGATGGCCGCGTGATGAAAGACGATGTGGCACGCGCCGTGGCGGCAGCAGGGTCGGCCCCGGCGCCTGCGGCGACCGCGCCCGCCCCGCGTGCCCCCGTGGCCGCAGACGATGCCGCGCGCGAGGAACGGGTCAAGATGACGCGCCTGCGCCAGACCATCGCGCGCCGCCTCAAGGACAGCCAGAACACCGCCGCAATGTTGACCACCTACAACGAGGTCGACATGACTGAGGTTATGGCATTACGCAATGAATACAAGGACTTGTTCCTGAAAAAACACGGCGTAAAACTGGGCTTCATGTCGTTTTTCACCAAAGCCTGCTGCCACGCCCTGCGCGAGGTCCCCGAGGTCAACGCAGAGATCGACGGCACCGACGTGGTCTACAAGAATTTTGTGCACATGGGCATAGCGGCGGGCACACCCTCTGGCCTTGTCGTCCCGGTGATCCGCGACGCCGACGCCATGTCCTTTGCCGCGATCGAAAAGGCCATCGCCGAAAAAGGCGCACGCGCCCGCGACGGCAAGCTGAGCATGGCGGAAATGCAGGGCGGCACCTTCACCATTTCCAACGGCGGCGTCTACGGCTCGCTGATGTCATCGCCCATCCTGAACCCGCCGCAATCCGGCATCCTGGGCATGCACAAGATCCAGGACCGGCCCATGGTGGTCAACGGAGCGGTCGTGATCCGCCCTATGATGTACCTCGCGCTCAGCTACGACCACCGCATCGTCGACGGAAAGGGCGCCGTGACCTTCCTCGTGCGGGTGAAAGAGGCGCTTGAGGATCCGCGGCGGTTGTTGATGGATTTATGATGCTGCGGATTGCGATCAATCTTGTTGCAGTGATTTGTGCGATGCTCTCGGTGAAGGATGCCGTCGCACAATCGGCGTGTGCAGCCATCTCTGACAATGATAAACGCCTTCAATGCTATGACCAACTGTCAAATCCAATCGAACCGATCAAAATCGGTGACTGGACCATAGAGACAATCGGTAACCCGGGAGACGACTATTCGGCCGTACTCAACTCGAAAGATGGGATAAGGTGCAATGGTCGGAATGAAGAGGTCCGGTTGAATATTCAGTGCTTCGGCAATAGCCCCTCGATTTTCATTTCCACTGAATGCAGAATTGCTGGCAACCAATGGGCCGTTTTGGAAGCATTGTTGAATACGGACGATCACTTGGTCCCACATCGCTTTGATTTAGCTAAAGATGGAAGGAGTTTTGGCTATTTTGACGCCGGCTCGGCAAACCGTCTCATTCGGTATTTTTTGCGCGCGAAAGAACTCAGGGTTGATTTCACGGACATCCGTAATGCTTCGCAAAGTGCATTTTTTGATTTGGATGGGGTCGATGCTGTACTTGAACCTTTGGTAGGAAACTGCATCTACTTGCCAAAGCTTGGATGAGAGGATGTCGCTTTATCGCAGCACAATCATTGCCCTCCACTCTTCCACCCGCAAAGTAGAGGCGATCTTTAGCACATGACCCCCGAACTCACCGCCCTCACCCTCGCCGCCCTGCTGCAAGTGGTCCAATTCGCGCTCATGGCGATCCCCGCCAACCGCGAACTGGGGCCCGAAATCACCGCCTCGCCCCGCGACGGCGCACCGCTGACGGAGCAACTCAGCCCCAAAACCGCTCGCCTGCACCGCGCGCTGAGCAACCATTTCGAAGGGTTGATCCTCTTTTCCATCGCCTGTCTGGTCATCACCTTCTCGGACCAGGGCAGCAAATTCACCGCACTCTGCGCAATCACCTACCTCGTCGCACGCGTCCTCTACATTCCGGCCTATTATTACGGGCTGACCCCGTGGCGCTCCATCATCTGGGCCGCAGGCTTCTCCGCGACGACGGCAATGCTGGTGTCGGCCCTCCTTTGATGCTTCATCTTGCTAGATAAACCTCGGGGGGGCGCAAAGCGCCGGGGGCAGCGCCCCCTCCCAACACCAACCAAAAGGACTAGACCATGGCCCAATATGACGTGATCATCATCGGCTCCGGCCCCGGCGGCTATGTCTCGGCGATCCGCTGCGCGCAGCTGGGTCTGAAAACCGCCTGCGTCGAGGGGCGCGCGACCTTGGGCGGCACATGTCTCAATATCGGCTGCATCCCGTCCAAGGCGCTGCTGCACTCAAGCCATATGTTGCACGAGGCCGAGCATAATTTCGCCAAGATGGGTCTCAAGGGCAAAAGCCCCTCGGTCGACTGGAAACAGATGCTGACCTACAAGGACGAGGTGATCGCGCAGAACACCTCCGGAATCGAATTTCTGTTCAAAAAGAATAAGATAGACTGGCTCAAAGGCTGGGGTTCCATCCCCGAGGCGGGCAAGGTCAAGGTTGGTGAAGAGGTCCATGAAGCCAAGAACATCATCATCGCCAGCGGCTCCGAGCCATCGTCGCTCAAGGGTGTCGAGATCGACGAGAAGATCGTCGTGACCTCCGAGGGCGCTCTGGAGCTGAGCAAGATCCCCAAGAAACTGGTGGTGATCGGCGCAGGCGTCATCGGACTGGAATTGGGGTCGATCTATACACGGCTCGGGTCGGATGTGACGGTGGTGGAATATCTCGACCACATCACGCCGGGCGCGGATGCAGAAGTGGCCAAGACATTCCAGAAACTGCTGACCAAACAGGGGCTGAAATTCATCCTCGGGGCCGCCGTGCAAAGCGTCGAGGCGACCAAGACCAAGGCAAAAGTCACCTACAAGAAGGGCGATGCGGTCGAGGTGCTGGACGCCGATACGGTGCTCGTTTCCACAGGTCGCAAACCATACACCGACGGGCTGGGGCTCGCGGATCTGGGTGTTGAAATTACGGATCGCGGCCAGATCAAGACCGACGATCAGTGGCGCACCAACGTCAAGGGGATCTATGCCATCGGCGACGCCATCGCCGGGCCGATGCTGGCGCACAAGGCCGAGGACGAAGGCATGGCCGCCGCAGAGGTCATCGCCGGCAAGCATGGACATGTCAATTACCGCGTGATCCCGGGCGTGATTTATACCCACCCCGAGGTCGCCAGCGTCGGTGCCACCGAAGAGATGCTCAAGGAGCAGGGACGCAATTACAAGGTGGGCAAGTTCAGCTTCATGGGCAACGGCCGCGCCAAGGCGAATTTCGCCGCTGACGGGTTCGTGAAAATTCTTGCCGACAAGGAGACCGACCGCATCCTGGGCGCGCATATCATCGGGCCTATGGCGGGCGATCTGATCCACGAGGTATGCGTCGCGATGGAATTCGGGGCGGCCGCGCAGGATCTGGCGATGACCTGCCACGCGCATCCCACCTATTCCGAAGCGGTGCGCGAAGCGGCACTGGCCTGCGGCGACGGCGCGATCCATATGTGATTTGGACAGGCGCAGGTCACAGATGCCCGCGCCGCGCCCTGCTTCAGATATCTGGCGTCGTGCCTCGCTGGAACGAAATGCCGCAATTGCGTTCGATGCTGACGCGCTCGAGCGTTTCCAGCTCGCCCTTGAGCCGGCCAAGCTCTGCCGCCGTCCGCTTGTCGCCAGAGATAAAAAACGCCGCCGGCCAGAACAGCACCAGCGCGACGCCCGTGGCGACCGCGTCGTTGTTGGCCTTTTGGTTCTGGACGCCAGTTACCTCGCTCGCTTTGGCACTGACACGCATCGCTTCCTGTCCGATCTGTCGGCAGGAATAGGATTAATAGGCCAGCGGCGACACATAGCTGGCGGCCACGGTTTCAGCCTTTTGGGCACATCCGGCCACACCTATTGTGGCGGCAACAGCCGCCATTGCGATTTTTTTCATCTGGTAACCCCTCATGTGTATTGCCCGCATCGACAAATCGGTGCGACCGCTACGATATGCACTGAAAAGGTTTAATCGCGGATTAGCAGCACAGCATCCGGCGTCACCACATCCGGGTTTTGGCGTATTGCGCGTAATCGCGGTCGTAATTGCCGCCGCCGATGTCCCCGCCGGTCATATCGGCAAGGATATCGCCTGCCCTGGGCAGCCCCTCGGTATCGTCGCGGTTCCAGATATCAGCGCGCAGGATCGCCTTGGCGCATTGGGTGTAGACTTCGGCCAGCGTGATGACGATCACGGTGGCGGGTTGCTTGCCGCCCCGGTCGAACCGGGCGCGCAGATCGGCATCGTCGGTCAGCACAGCGTGCCCGTTGACCCGCACGGCGGTAGTCGATCCGGGCACCAGAAAGATCAGCGACACGCGGCCATCCGTCACGATATTGCGCAGCGAATCCAGTCGGTTGTTACCGCGCCAATCGGGCATCAGAAGGGTTTTCGGGTCCAACTCGGACACCACGGGGCCATCGTCGCCGCGCGGGCTGCCGTCGGTTCCCGCGTCCCCCACGGTCGACAGAACGCAGAACCGTGACGCCATGATCCAGCGGCGATAAAGCGGGGTCAGTTTTGAGGACAACTTGCGCAGGGCCGCGTCGCCCGGTGTGCCGTAAAGCGCCTCGAGCGCTGCGATATCTTTAATGACTGCCATGAAATCCTGCCTCTGCCATGAGCGCGTCTGACCGCGTCTCGATCATCTCTTCCAGCTTTGCCATGAATGCCAGATTGTCCAGCCCCGGCGCGATCGGGTCCAGAAACTCGATCACCGCCAGCCCCGGTTTGCGCGTGATCCCGCGTTTGGGCCAGAACACGCCCACATTGGCCGCAACCGGCACGCAGGTCTGACCCAATTGCGAATAAAGCGCGGCGGTGCCCACCTTGTAAGGTGCCTTGACCCCCGGCGCGATGCGGGTGCCCTGAGGATAGATGATCATCTGTCCGGGATGCTGCGCGCCGCTGGCCACGTCTGCGGCCATCTTGCGAATGGCCTGTCCCCGCTTGCCGCGATCGACCGGCACGCAGCCGATGCGCAGCGCATATTGGCCGATGATGGGCGCATACATCAATTCGCGTTTCATGATGAACTTGCCTGCGGGCAGCGCGCCCAAAATCATCAGAATATCCAGAAAAGACTGATGTTTTGCCGCTACGATGCATTCGCCTGTCGGGGGCGTGCCGCGTATTTCGGTCCGCAGGCCCAGCATCACGCGGGCAGTGAACCGCACCCAGCGGCAAAAGGCGTGACTGCCCGCATAGGCGCCACGCCGGCTGGCCAGGGCCCAGGGCAGATAGGTGATGCCGATCACCAGCATCATCACATACATCTGGATATTGAACAGCAGCGACAGGATCACGCGCATCAGGTCAAGCCCGCCAGGACCCGGCGCGCCGCAGCACGTGTCGCAGCAAAGGCCACAGCCGCAGCCAATGGCGGCACCAAAAACGGCAAGGCCCGATGCCAGCCGCGAAACCCAAGCCCCGTGAGAACCGCGCCTGCCGCGTCAGGATTGGGCATGAGGATCAGCAGAACGAGCCCAAGCAACATGCCCACAAAGGCCCCCAGACCCGCCCGCAGCGTGAACCGGCGCACGAAAGCGCGCGCGATATAGGTGTCGGTGGCCCCCACAAGGCGCAGCACGGCGATGACCTGCGCATTGGCGGCCAAAGCTGCGTTCGCGGCCAGTGTGATCATTGCGGCCATGGTCCCTCCGATCAGCAAAATCGCGCCCCAGCCAAGCCATCGCAGGGCATCGGCGGCGCGCACCAGCGGTCTGCGCCATCTTGTGTGGTCGTCAAGCACCGCTCCGGGCACTTCGGCTTGCAGTCGCAGGCTCAGGCCCTGGGTGTCATAGCCGCTGCCCGTCTCTATGATTTCAATAAGTTGCGGGATCGGCAACGTGTCAAGCGGCAGGTCGGGGCCGAACCACGGCTCCAGCAGGGCGCGCTGCTCGGACGGCTCCAGCGCGCGGGCGCGGCCGACGCCGGGTGTGGTCTGCAACACGCGCAGGGCCGCCGCCGTCTGGCCTGCCATCTGATCGACGGGGGCCGAAATGCGGATGGTCGAGGTGCGGGCCAGCTCCTCTCCCCAGCTTGCCGCCAATCGCCCGGAGGCCAAGGCCAGCGCCAATGCAAACACCACCAGCAGCGCCATCGCGGCGGCGGAAAAGAGCGTGAGGCGCACGGTAAATCCCGCAGGCGGCACCACCCGGTCGGCGCCTGTGTCGCCCGCCAGCAAGGCCATGATCCGGGCCAACCTGCCCTCTTGCGCAGCACTCACAAATCCGCCCCTGCCAATTGCAACCGGCGGTTCGAGATGCGCAGAACACGCGCCTGAACATGGCTTTTGGCAGCCCGGATCAGGCTCAGGTCATGCGTTGCGATCATGATCGTCTTACCCATGCGGTTCAGCTCGACCAGCAGACGCAGAAGGCGCTGCGACATCTCCCAATCGACATTGCCCGTGGGCTCGTCAGCCAGAATGACATCCGGCGACATGATGACCGCACGGGCCAAGGCCGCGCGCTGCCGTTCACCGCCCGACAATTCCGGCGGCAAGGCCTTGGCCCGGTCACGCAAACCAACCCATGTCAGCAATTCCTTGAGGTTGACCTGCTCCTCGAGCCGGTCGCGCCCCGACACAATCAGGGGCAGCGACACATTCTCGGACAAGGGCAGATGATCGAGAAACTGGCAATCCTGATGCACCACCCCGATGCGCCGCCGGCTGACCGCCACCGCGTCGCGGTCCATCTCGCGCACATCCTGACCGAACAGCCGCACCTGACCGCCCGTGGGGATCAGCGCGCCATAACACAGCCGCAAGAACGTCGTCTTGCCCGCGCCCGACGGCCCGGTGAGGAAATGAAACGACCCCGGCGCCAGCTTGAGCGAAATGTCGGTCAATAGCTCACCCCCGCCATAGGAATAGGCCACGTTGTCCAGTTCGATCACGCATGCCCCCTGTTCACGGTCGTCAACCCGCTTGTTGTGCCTGAGCATCGGGCGGGTTTCAATCGTCCCGGATCGGGACATTGGTCTTTTACCCCCCTCATTCCATGCTTATTGTAGCTTCAAACGCCGTTCGGCACGGATGGACGGATGAAGTAAAGGGGCGCGTATGCGGTTGGTCTGCCCGAATTGCGGGGCGCAATATGAAATTCCCGACGGGGTCATTCCCGAGGCGGGGCGCGATGTGCAATGTTCAAGCTGCGGTAACACGTGGTTTCAGGCGCATCCCGATAACGATCCCGGACTGGCGGACGAGCTGGATATCCCCCCCGAAGCCCGTGCCGATACGGACTTCGAGCCGGAACCCGAAGACGTCGCGGTGCCTGATTCTGCGCCTGAAACCGGGCGTAAACCTGTTCCAGACCCTGTTCCAGACCCTGTTTCAGACCCTGTTTCAGACCCTGTTCCTGTGCCCGAGGAGGAACCGTCGGCCCTGCCGCGCACGGAACCCACGCGCCGCAAGCTGAACCCGGATGTGGCAGAGCTGTTGCGCCAGGAGGCCGAGCACGAGGCGCGGGTGCGCGCGACAGAGCAGGATCCGCTTGAGAGCCAACCCGATCTTGGCCTCGATGCGCCCGAACCGCAGGATGAGGCCGCCCGCCGTGCGCGCGAGGCCCGCGACCGCATGGCACGGATGCGCGGCGAAGACCCCGGGGCAGAGGCGCGCCAGATCGCCGCCGCTGCCGCCGGATCGCGCAGGGACCTGCTGCCGGACATAGACGAGATCAATTCGACCCTCCGGTCGTCGGGCGAACGGCGCAGCGCCGAGGGCGACGCGGTGCACGATGTCGACGAGGCCGAACAGAAAACCGGCTTTGGCCGGGGCTTTGGCATCGTGGTGCTGGTGGCTTTGGCGGCTTTGGCGCTTTACATATTTGCGCCTGCACTGGCACGCGCTGTTCCGGCACTGGCCGATCCGCTGGCGGCCTATGTCGGTGCCCTGAATGCCGCGCGCGGCTGGCTGGATGTGCAGTTGAGCGGGTTTATCGGGTTTCTGGGCGGCGCCGCCGCTGACGCGCCGCCTGCCGAATAGAGCCGGGTTCGCGCGCGCGCAGCCTCGGCGTTTGCTTGCCTGAAAGGGGCAGCGCGCGAATATTGGACTTATATCCCGAATCCATCTGGCCCTAACGCTGCGGGCCATTTTTGGGTGATGCTGCATCTGTCCGGGGTCTTTGCGCCCCGATTCCCCGTTAGGACAGGAGCCTGCCATGGACGGACCATTTTCGGAGAACGATCTTTCCCGCGTCGTCGAGGCGGACCGCGCCCATGTCTGGCACCACCTGTCGCAGCACAAACACTACGAGACGACCGATCCCCGGATCATCGTCGAAGGCCGCGGCATGCGCGTCTGGGACCAGCACGGCAAGGAACATCTGGATGCGGTTTCGGGCGGGGTCTGGACGGTCAATGTGGGCTATGGCCGCGAGAGCATCGCCAACGCGGTTCGCGACCAATTGATCAAACTGAACTACTTTTCAGGCTCTGCCGGGTCAATTCCCGGGGCTTTGTTTGCCGAGAAGCTGATCTCGAAAATGCCGGGGCTGACGCGGGTCAATTATTGCAACTCGGGCTCCGAGGCCAACGAGAAGGCGTTCAAGATGGTGCGCCAGATCGCGCACAAGCGCTATGGCGGGGCCAAGCACAAGATCCTGTATCGCGACCGCGATTACCACGGCACGACCATCACCTGCCTGAGTGCGGGTGGTCAGGACGAGCGCAACGCGCAATACGGACCCTTTACGCCCGGTTTCATCCGTGTGCCGCATTGTCTGGAATACCGTGCCGCCGATCAGGGCGCGCCGGTGGAAAACTACGGGTTATGGGCCGCCGAGCAGATCGAAGCGGTGATCCTGCGCGAAGGGCCCGAGACGGTCGGCGCGCTCTGCCTTGAGCCTGTGACCGCAGGCGGCGGCGTGATCCCGCCCCCCGAAGGCTATTGGCAGAAAGTGCAGGAGATTTGCCGCAAATACGACATCCTGCTGCATATCGACGAGGTCGTCTGCGGCGTCGGCCGCACCGGCACCTGGTTCGGCTATCAGCACTACGGCGTGGAGCCGGACATGGTCACGATGGCCAAGGGTGTGGCGTCGGGCTATGCGGCGATTGCGTGCCTCGTGACGTCGGAAAAGGTGTTCGATCTGTTCAAGGACGACGCGTCTGACCCGATGAACTATTTCCGCGACATCTCGACATTTGGGGGCTGCACGGCGGGGCCAGCGGCGGCGCTGGAGAATATGCGGATCATTGAGGACGAAGGTCTGCTGGACAACACCAACGCCATGGGCGCGCGTCTGATGGACAATCTGGCGGTGTTGATGGACAAACATGCGGTCATCGGCGACGTGCGCGGAAAGGGGCTCTTTTGCGGTGCCGAACTGGTGGCGGACCGCGAGACCCGCGAACCTGTGGCCGAAAAGCTGGCGCAGGCCGTGGTTGGCGATTGCATGGCGCAAGGCGTTGTCATCGGCATGACCAACCGGTCGGTGCCGGGTTATAACAACACGCTATGTTTCTCGCCCGCGCTGATCGCCAAGGCGGATGATATCGACCAGATTACCGATGCGGTGGACAAGGCGCTGGGGCGTGTTTTTGGCTGACGTCTTGCTGGGTTGCGCGTTCGGGAGTGGGGGCCAGCCCCCACACCCCCGAGGTTTTTCTGGCAAGATGAAAGCGGCGCGGACCTGGCCGTGTGTCCTTTAGGGAATCGGTCCAGATTGCGCTCCTGTTAAGGCCAGTCTAGGCTGCGCCGGATGGTAGTTGCGGTCGAATCCTTTTATCTGACGCCCGAGGGGCAAGGCACGCTTCAGGCGCGCATTCAGCAGATTGTGGCCGAGAAGATCCTGTCGGGGCATATCACGCGCGGCGAAAAGCTGCCGTCGACGCGGGCGCTGGCCACGCATCTGGGGGTGAGCCGGATCACCGTGACGCTGGCCTATACCGAATTGCTGGCCAACGACTATCTGACGTCGCGCGGGCGGTCGGGCTATTATGTGTCCGACAATGCGCCGGAGCCGCCCAGTTTCGATCCCGTGCAGCCGCGCGAAGACCGGGTCGACTGGAGCCGCGCCATCGGGCAGCGGTTCACCGGCGGGGCGACGCCGGTCAAACCGCCGGATTGGCAAAGCTACCGGTTTCCCTTTGTCTACGGCCAGGCGGATCCGCGGCTTTTCGATCATGCGAATTGGCGGCTGTGTGCCTTGCAGGCGCTTGGGATCAAAGATTTTTCCGCGCTGACGTCGGATTATTACGATCGCGACGATCCGGATCTGGTGTCGTTCATCGCACGCCATACCCTGCCGCGACGCGGGATCATGGCGCGGCCCGAGGAGATCCTGATCACCATGGGAGCGCAGAATGCGCTGTGGCTGACGGCGCAGGTGTTGCTGACCCAGCGGCGCAATGCGGCGATCGAGGACCCGTGCTATCATGCGCTGCGCGATATTCTGCGTCAGTCGCGCTGCCATCTGGTGCCGGTTCCGGTGGATATCGACGGGTTGCCGCCCGAGGGGATACCGGACCGCACGGATGTGATATTTGTAACGCCGTCGCATCAATGTCCGACCTCGGCCACCATGCCGCTGGAGCGGCGGCGCGCATTGCTGGATCGCGCCCGCGCTCTGGATGCGCTGATCGTCGAGGACGATTACGAGTTCGAGCGGGCCTATCTGCATCCGCCCCTGCCCGCGCTGAAATCACTGGACCCGGATGGGCGGGTCATCTACGTCGGCAGCTTTTCCAAATCACTCTTTCCGGGGTTGCGGCTGGGCTATCTGGTGGGCTCCGAGCCGTTCATCCGTGAGGCGCGCGCGCTGCGGGCCAGTGTCTTGCGCCATCCTCCGGGGCATATTCAGCGCACGGCGGCGTATTTTCTGGGGCTTGGGCATTACGATGCGTTGATCCGGCGCACGGGTCGCGCCTTGCAGGAACGGCGACAGGTCATGGAGCGGGCGATTGCGGCGCAAGGCCTGTGTGTGGCGGGGCAAGGGGCGAATGGTGGGTCGTCGTTCTGGATGCGGGCGCCGGACGGGGTCAACACATCTGTGCTGGCGCGGGTCTTGCAGACGCGCGGCGTGCTGATCGAGCCGGGCGCGCCGTTCTTTGGACGTGCGGATGCGCCGCAGGAATTTTACCGGCTGGCCTATTCCTCGATTCCGTCGGAGCGGATCGACGAAGGCGTGGCCCGGATCGCAGCGGCTGTTGCGGAGGCTCAGAGCGACGCATTCACGTCAAAGCCGGGCGGATAGGTTACGCGGCCTTCGAGCACCAGATCGGCCATGACACGGGCCACCCCAGGGGCCATGCCAAAGCCGATCTTGAACCCGCCGTTGGCGATGAAATGACCCTGTCTGTCGGGCCACGCCCCCAGCATCGGTGCACGGGACCGGGCACGCGGGCGGACGCCGGCCCAACGCTGGATCACGGGTGCGTCGCGCAGCGCGGGCAAGGCGGCGCGGGCGCGGGCGATCAGCCCTTCGATCTGCGCGTCGGTCTTGGCGGGGCTGGTCAAGTCACGCTCGGACGTCGAGCCGACAGCCAATGTACCATCGTCATGCGGCACGATATGCAAGCCGTCGGCAAAGACCTGCGGGTGCGTCCCCAGATCGCAGCGCAAGAGGGCTGCCTGCCCTTTGACCCCTGCCCCCATCGTGCGGTCGCGGCCCTCGGAGAGCGCGTCCAAACCTTGCCAGCCGGTGGCGTGCACGATCATGCCCTGCGCGGTGCCGTCCTTGAGAACCTGTCCGCCGTGGCCGGTAATCGCCGCTGCCAAAGCCTCGCAGGCGCGGCGGGGATGGATCCGGGCGCTCAGCGTGTCGTGGATCATCAGGCCGGTGGGACTGGGCAGATAGGCTGTGACCACCTCCCAGATCGCCTGCCCTTGCCAGAGCGCCTCGGCCCCCTCAGCGCGCACCTGTGCCATTTCAACCGCGCGCGCATCTGTCAAGGGCTGGACCCGGCCTGTGCGACCGTAACCGGTGCCAAGACCCGAGGCCGCCTCGACCCCCGCCCAGAAATGCGCCGACGCCAAAAGGCTTGCCAGTTGAAACGCCTTCTTGTCGTTCCAGTTCTCGGGCACATGCGGTGCCAGCGCGCCGACAATGCCGCCCGATGCGCCTGCCGCGACGCCATGCGGGTCGATCACCTGAACCTTTGCGCCGCGCGACACGCAGGCCCAGCCCACCGACAGGCCGAATACGCCTGCCCCGAAAATGGTCACATCCATGCTTGCCCTTGCCCCGCCTTTGGCCCCAGATACGCTCGAACCATAGGACAAAACGCGATGGAAAACCAGACGGTGCTCAGCTGGCGGGACGGCGTTCCGGTCTCGGCGCGGTTCGATGATCCGTATTATTCGCTGGATGACGGCCTGGCCGAGACGCGGCATGTGTTTCTGGACGGCAACGATCTGCCGGCGCGGCTTTGCGACGGGTTTCATGTAGCTGAGCTTGGCTTCGGCACCGGGCTGAACGCTTTGGTGACGGCTGCGGCGTGGGACGCGCCGGGGCGGCTGCGGTTCACCTCGTTCGAGATGTATCCTTTGGAGGCCCGAGAGATGGCCGAGGCGCTGGCGCCGTTCGACGCGCTTGACGCCTCTGCTCTGGTTGAGGCATGGGCCAGAGGCCAGCGCCTGATCGAGCTGCCGAACATGTCGCTGGAGGTCATCGAAGGCGACGCGCGCGAGACATTGCCACGTTGGGAGGGCCGCGCGGACGCCTGGTATCTCGACGGCTTTTCGCCCGCAAAGAACCCCGAGCTTTGGTCGCACGACCTGTTGGCCGAGGTCGCGCGACATACAGCGCCGAACGGCACCGCCGCCAGCTATACCGCCGCGGGCCATGTGCGGCGCGCGTTGTCGCAGGCCGGATTCGACGTCAGCCGCGTGGCAGGCTACGGGCGCAAAAGGCACATGACACGGGCGCGGCTGGGCTGTCGGCTGCACGGCGGGTTGCGCGATGCGCTCTGACACCAGACTGGGCATCTGGCTGATGGTCGCCACCACATTCGTCTTTTCCGCGCAGGACACCATGTCGCGGCATCTGGCCGGCGAATACAACGTGCTGATGGTGGTGATGATCCGGTATTGGTTCTTTGCGGCCTTCGTGATTGCCTTCGCCGCCCGCACTTCCGGCGGAATCCGCCGTGCGGTGATGACCAGACAACCGATCCTGCAAGCGTTTCGCGGCGTGCTTCTCGCGGTCGAGGTCTGCATCATGATCATGGCCTTCGTGCTGCTCGGGCTGGTCGAAAGCCATGCGATCTTTGCGATGTATCCGCTTCTGGTCGCCGCGCTCTCGGGTCCGCTGCTTGGCGAAAAGGTCGGCTGGCGACGGTGGAGTGCGATCGGCGCGGGCTTTGTCGGCATGATGATCATCCTGCAACCGGGGCTGGCGGTCTTTTCGCCCTATGCGCTGATCGCCGTCGTCTCTGCGGCGATGTTCGCGCTTTACAGCCTGCTGACGCGCTACGCCGCCCGCAAGGACCCCGCCGCCACCTCGTTTTTCTGGACCGGCGTGACAGGGTGCGTCACCATGACCATGGTCGGCGTGTGGTTCTGGGAACCAATGCGCGGCACCGATTGGGGCTGGATGGCGCTTTTGTGCGTGACGGGCGTGGGCGGGCATTGGTTGCTGATCAAGACCTACGAGGTGGCAGAAGCCAACGCGGTGCAGCCCTTTGCCTACCTGCAACTGGTCTTTGCCAGCGCGTTCGGCGTGATCGTCTTTGGCGAAGTGGTCCGCCTCAATGTCGCCATCGGTGCCGCGATCATCGTGGCCGCTGGCATCTTTACCTTGTGGCGGGCGCAGAAGGCATCATGAGGGGTGCTTTGGCCAAGAGATTCTCGGGTCGAGCCCGAGGATGACGTATCGCGCGTGCACGGAGGTAACGACGCAACGCGCGCGGGGATGACGCAACGAACGGGTCGCAGAGGTCACAGGTCTTGAATATCGCAAGGAGCGCGGGCTTTGTGCGCGCAATCCCAGCTTCATTTCGCAAGATAAACTCCCGCCGGAGGCTCGCGTCCCCACCAGGGGCACAACACCAACCTCAGGGCGTGCCCGCCAGCAAGGTCGACCCGGTCAGCTCTTGCGAGAACGGCACGGGATGGGGCGGTTTGCCAAGCCGGGCGCGGTAGACCGGAAGGCTTTCGGCGACGCGCATCACATAGTTTCGGGTCTCATCAAAGGGGATCATCTCGATCCAGTCAACCACGTCGATCTCGCCCCGGCGCGGGTCGCCAAAGCGCTCGATCCATTGCAAGGGGCGGCCCGGGCCTGCGTTATAGCCTGCCGACATCATCACGACATTGCCGTCGAACTGCTGCGACAACCCCTCCAGATAGGTGCCGCCCAGCACCGCGTTATAGGCCCAATCGCTCAGCAGCTTGTCCTGCGAATAGTCCAGTCCTAACCGGCTGGAAACCTCACGTGCCGTGCCGGGCATCAGCTGCATAAGCCCTCCTGCACCCGCACCGCTGACCACCACAGGATCGAACTCGCTCTCGCGGCGCGCGATGGCGAGAATCAGTTCGGTCGGCACCGGATGGTCGGCCTCTGCCACGGGATGCAGCGGGTAGTACGGCCCCGGCAGCTCGATCCCGAATTGCGCCGCGCGCTTGCCCAGCATCACCTGAATATGCGACTTGCCCAGTTCGGCCAGCAGATCACCGATCTGACCCATGCCCGCGCGGTCCTGCGATTCCGCCAGATGGGTGAAAAATCGCTCGGCCAGACCCGGTTCCTCGGCCGCCAGCAGCAGCACAGCCGCCTTGAACACGTTGCTTTGGGTGAACGCGGCCTCTTGCCAGGGCGGGAAATCCTCGCGGCCCGACAGGGTGGCATCGAAGGGCAGCCCGCCTGCCTCTGCGGCCAGAAGACCGTAGAACGAGGTCTGATAGGCCGCGCCCATCGCATAGGCCTCTGCCGCGCCCGCGGGATCGCCCACGGCCTCCAGCGCGCGGCCCAGCCAATAGCCCGCGCGACCGATGGAGATCGGCGTCTCTACCGCACCGCGGAAATTGCGGAAATGCACAACAGCATCGGAGGGCCGGCCCAGATAGCGCAGCGCCAGATAGCCCGACAGCCATTCCAGCTCTGCAAAGGTCGACCCCTCGACGATGTAATGCCGCGAGGCCAGATCGTAGGCCTTTTGATATTCCCCGTCGCGCATCACGTCGCGGGCCAGATCGTGGCGCTTGGGGCCCCATTTCACCGGCTCGCCCAGCGCCGCGAAACCGGTCGACCGCTCGAGCAGGATCTCGACCGCGCCTTCGAGCCGACCTTTGCGACGGCGCCATTCGAACCGCTCAAAGGCCAGTCCGGCGTGGGCCTGAAGTGCGTCCGGCACAGCCTCGATCAGGCTGTCGACATTGCCCACCGCGTCACGCAGGCCCAGCCGTGCCTGCGCCAACGCGCGGTGGCCATCATCCACCAGCGGCAGCATCGCGCGGGCATTGTTTTCCCAGCCGTTCCACAGCGCGATGTCGAGCCGTGCCGCATGATGCGGTTCCAGCAACTCTGCGTGATTGGCCACAAAAGCCGCATGCTCGGACGACGACAGCGACAGCGTCCGCCACGCCAGCACCAGATCGGCATCCGCCAGCCCGGCGTCGCCCGCCGCGCGGTGCGCCCGCGCGAGGCTGAGCGCGCCTGAGCCTGTCTGCGGCTGCACTGTTTCATAAAAGGCCCGCACAGCGCTGTGCGGAGCCTGAGCCATCGCTTCTTCGGACTTTTCGCGCAGCCAGTCCAGACCGGGCCAATCGACGTTGCGGGCCACAAAATCCTGCACCTGCGCCTGCGTGCCCTGGCCCGCGCGCAGGTAGTGCCACATGATGATGTCCTGCGCGACCGGGCCGTCTTCGCGGGCGGTGATGCGCGCGGCGGCCCAATTTCCAGACCGCATTTCCTGCATCGCCTCTGCCAGGGCGCGCGCCTGCGCATCCGCAGGCCCGGCAACAAGACCGGCTACAAGGACCAACACACAGGCAATCAGACGCGACATGAGCTTGCAATTTCCGACGAGGTTAGGGATATGCCCACAAGATACCCTGCGTCGCGCGAATTGCCACTCACTTTGTTGGCAGTTTTGCTGCTCCTTCGGTATTGTCGTTGAATTGGAAACAAAACAGGAGCGTGTCATGTTCAAAGGGTCGATGCCTGCCCTGGTCACGCCGTTCAAGGACGGCGCGGTGGATTTTGCCACGCTCGGACATCTGGTCGAGTGGCATATCGAGCAGGGCAGCCACGGGTTGGTGCCCGTCGGCACCACCGGCGAATCCCCCACGCTGAGCCATGAGGAACACGAGGCGGTCGTCGAATGCGTCGTCGCGGCGGCGGCGGGGCGTGTTCCAGTGATTGCCGGAGCCGGATCGAACAACACGGCGGAATCCATCCGGTTCATGCGCCATGCCCACAAGGTCGGGGCCGACGCGGCGCTGGTCGTCACGCCTTATTACAACAAACCCACGCAGGCCGGGCTGATCGCGCATTTCATGGCGCTGCACGAATGCTGCGATCTTCCGATCGTGATCTACAACATCCCCGGCCGGTCGGCCGTGGATATGATGCCCGCCACGATGGGCGCGTTGGCGCGGTTGCCGCGCATCGTGGGCGTCAAGGATGCCACAGGCGATCTGGCGCGGGTGTCGCAGCAGCGGCTGACCTGCGGTGTGGATTTCATGCAGGTGTCGGGCGAGGACGCGACGGCGCATGGGTTCAATGCCCAGGGCGGTGTGGGCTGCATCTCGGTGACGGCCAATGCCGCCCCCGCATTGTGTTCGCAATTGCAACTGGCCACGCTTGACGGCGATTACGCCCGCGCACTGGACATTCAGGACCGGCTGATGCCGCTGCACAACGCGATCTTCACCGAGCCGGGGCTTTGCGGTGTAAAATACGCGATGAAGCGGTTGGGCCTGTGTTCGGACGAGGTGCGCCCGCCGTTGCTGAACGTGACGCCCGAGACGGCGGCGCTGCTCGACGACGGGTTGCGGCACGCGGGCTTGCTGAATTGATCCATGATATCCGGGAGGGGTGCTTTTGGCGAAGCGGCCCTCCGGGGGGAGTTTTTCCGGCGAAATGAAGTTGGAGGGGGCGCGCCGATGCGAGCGCGCGCCCTTTGTTATTGCGTGACGTCGGGTGCAAGACCTTCGGGTTTGCCTACGACGACGAAATGCAGATCGTCAGGGCGCAGGACGCGGGCGGCGACGCGTTTGATGTCATCCAGTGTCACCGCTTCGACTTTCGAATTGCGGGTGACCACGTAGTCAGGCGCCAGATCGTCCATCTGCATCCCCACGAGGATACGCGCGATGGGGCCGTTGCCGTCGAACCGCAGCGGGTAGGCACCTGTCAGATAGGTTTGCGCGGCGCTCAGTTCCTCGGCGGTGACGCCAGAGGTGGCCATGCGGGCCCATTCGTCCTTTATCACCGAGATCGCCTCGGCGACGCGGTCATTGGCGGACGCGACGCGGCCCACCACCATCGCGGCGTGATCCTTAGGCGCGAGGAAGGAATAGACGCCGTAGGTCAGCCCGCGCTTTTCGCGCACTTCGGTCATCAGGCGCGATTCAAAGCCCCCCGCGCCGAGGATTTGGTTCATCACGAACGCCGCAAAGAAGTCGGGGTCGTCGCGTTCGATACCCTCATGACCAAAAAGCGCGACGGATTGCGGCGTCTCGAACTCAACCAGCGTGGTGCCGCCTTTCAGCAGCCAGGGCGCGGTTTCGGGCATCGGCAGACCTGTGGCGGGCAGACCGGCGAGCAGATCGTCGATCAGTGTCGAGAGTTCCGCCGCCGTGATGTCGCCTGCGGCCGAGATGTAGACCCGGTCACGCGCCATGGCGCCTTGATGGGCGGTCACCAGATCATCGCGGGTCAGGGCGGTGACGCTTTGTTCGGTGCCGTCGAGTGCCGTGGCATAGGGATGCGCACCGAACGCCATCGTGTCGAAGGTGCGCGACACGATGGTGTCGGGGTCCTTGAGGTCGGACCGGATGCCTGACAGCACCTGCGCGCGGACACGTTCGATGGAGGCCGCATCAAAGAGCGGCGCATTGATGCTTTGACGCAGCAGAGCCACTGCGGCCTCGCGGTTTTCGGTCAGCATCTGGGCCGAGACGCTGATGAAATCGTCGCCGACGTCATAGCTGAAGCGCGCGGCAAGCTCTTCGAGCCGTGTTGCGAACTCCTGCGCGTCAAGATCGCCAGAGCCTTCCTCCAGCAGCGCGACCATCAGGTTGGTGGCACCGCGTTTGTCGGCAGGCTCGAGAGAGGCACCGCCCTGAAAGCGCAGTTCCAGCGCGACGAAGGGGATGTCGTGGTTTTCCACCAGCCAGGCCGTGTGGCCTGCGGGGGTCTGCACGACTTCGATGGCTATTTCGGCGCGGGCGGGCAAGGCCAGCAGCAAGGCGGCTGTCAGAAGGGCGACAAATCTCATTGGGTTATCTCCTGCGCGGGCTGGGGCTGTGCGTCTTCGGACATCAGCCAGCCGGTCACTGAGCGGTCAAGGTTGAACACGTCGCGTGCGGCGGCGAGTATATCGTCTTCGGTCACCGCTTGCAGCACTTCGGGCCAGGCCTGCACATCGGCGATCGTCAGACCCGAGGTGAGCGCACGGCCGTAACGGTTGGCCAGAGAATCGACGCTGTCGCGCTGATAGATGCGCTGCGCACGCAGCTGCGATTTGATCCGGTCGAGCTGTGCGGCGTCGATGCCTTCTTCGAGGAATTCGGCCACGGCGGCGTCCATCGCATCCTCGGCCTCTTGCAGGGAAACCCCTTCGGACGGCACGATCAAAAGGCTGAAGCTGGTATCGTCCAGCGACGTCGGCTGGTAGAAGGCGGCGGTATAGACGGCCTTGTCACTGTCGAATTGCAGCTTTTGCGGCAACACGGACGTCTGGCTGCCACCAAGAACCTCGGCCAGCATCACAAGTGCTGCGGCGGTTTCCTGCGCGCCGGGGTCGCGTTCAGGCGCAAGATAGGCGCGGCTGACATAGGGCTGAGCGACGCGCGCGTCACGAAAGATCATGCGACGGGCGGCGGTTTGCGGCGGTTCCTGCGCCCGCATACGGGGTTTGAGATCGGGATTGGCGGGGATCACGCCGTAATATTTTTCGACCAGCATTCGGACGTTGTCGGGGTCTACGTCGCCCGCGACGGTCAGAACCGCGTTGTTGGGCGAATAAAAGAGATCATAAAACGCCATCGCATCGTCGAGGTCGAGCGACACCATTTCGTGACGCCAGCCGATGATGGGCCGTCCGTAGGGGTGATTGAGATACAAGGCGGCGTTGCGCTGTTCGTTGAACAGCGCGCCGGGCTCATTTTCGGTGCGCTGGTTGCGCTCTTCGATGATGACCCCGCGTTCGGTCAGGATATCGGCCTCGGTCAGGCGGATATTCTTCATCCGGTCGGCTTCCATCTTCATCATCAGTTCCAGCCGGTCGGCGGCAACGCGCTGAAAATAGGCGGTCTGATCGAGGCTGGTAAAGGCGTTGTCCCTGCCGCCGTTCGCGGCCACCGTGCTGCTGAATTCGCCGGATTCCAGATCATCCGTCGCCTTGAAGAGCAGATGTTCGAGGAAATGCGCGATACCACTGACGCCGGGAGGCTCGTCCGCCGATCCGGCGCGATACCAGATCATGTGAACGGCGACGGGGGCGCGGTGATCCTCGATCACGACCACCTCCATTCCATTATCGAGCGTGAAGGTCGTCACGTCGTCGCGCACTTCCTGAGCAGAGAGCGGCACCGCAAAAGGGACCGCCAGCGCAAGCACCGAGAAAAGCGTGGCAACGCGCAGGGTAAATCGGGGCATGGGCATCTCCGTTTGATCGGTTGAGTCTAAACTGTGCTCATACCGCGCGAGTTCAAGATGCACCTACAAAAGCGTGAGCGGGTCGGAATGCGCTTTACTGCCCCGGCGGCGGCACCGCAGGGGTGCGCACTCCGGCACGGCGAAACCGCTCCAATTCGCGGTAGGCATCCAGCGACTGGCGACGATAGGCGCGCACGTAATCGTCCGACGGCACGATCTGCCAGGTAAAGAGCGACCGGCGCGTGCGGAATGCCAGATCGTCCGCGGCCAGTTCGGCGCGGATATTGCCGTCACGGCCATTGCGCTGGGCATAGGATATCAGTGCGCCATCGCTGCCGGGCACGCCCGTGGGGTTCAGCCGCGCAGGGTTGCCGCCCAGAACCGCCACCGCATCCGCGTTCGGCGTCTGGTCGGTGCGGTTGGCGCTGCCGGGTGTGGGCGTCGGCAAGGCGCTCGGCGTTTCGGGAATTTCCAGCGGCTTGTTCGGCAGAACCGCGAATTCCTCGGGCGAATTGGTGTTGGTGCGCAGGTCGCGCAGCGTGATGTCGCGCTCATAGCCACAGGCCGTGACCGCCAGAACGCCCAGCCACAACATTGCTCGCGCTGTTCTTTTCGGTGCTCTCATGGCGCCCTCCTGAACCTCATGGCCTGTCATTATCGCAAACTGCACCGCAGGTCACGCCGCCTTTTTCGGATGGGGAAAGATGATCAGGCCGAATGCCCCCATGAACACGGCTATGTCGGCCACGTTGAACGCATAGGGGTTTTCGAACCCGCAGCACGACAAGTTGAGAAAATCCGCCACCGCGCCGTAGATCACCCGGTCGACCACATTCCCCAGCGCCCCGCCGACCAGAAAACCAGCCGATATCATGCCCATCTTTCCGGGCGGTTCGCGGCGCACCCAGACCAGCACGAATGTGACGATGGCCAGCGCGATGGCGATCAGGATCCAGCGTGCGGCGTCGCCCTGGCCCGAAAAGAGGCCAAAGTTGATGCCGGTATTCCACGCCATGCGAAAGTTGATGAACGGCGGCCACACGTCGATTTCGCCGACACTCCGCAGATCCATCGTGATCACGATGATATATTTGGTGATCTGATCGAACACAAAGATCAGGGCCGCCCATGTCCACAAGATACGCATCAGGCCCCTCCGCCCGCGAGGACGCCCACAAGGGCGGACCGAGCTGCGATATGTGCCAGCCCCCTCAATGCCGGAAATGCCGCATGCCCGTGAACACCATGGCGATGCCCGCCGCGTCGGCGGCTGCGATCACCTCGTCGTCGCGCATCGACCCACCGGGCTGGATAACCGCCACGGCCCCCGCCGCCACAGCCTCCAACAGACCGTCCGCAAAGGGAAAGAACGCATCCGACGCCACAACAGACCCTTGGGTGAGCGGCGCACCCAGCCCCAGTGCCTCGGCCATGCGTTCGGCCTTTTTTGCCGCGATCAGCGCCGAATCCAACCGGCTCATCTGGCCTGCGCCCACGCCGACCGTCGCGCCATTCCTGGCATAGACGATGGCGTTGGATTTGACGTGCCGCGCCACGGTCCAGGCAAAGCGCAGGTCTTGCATCTCAGCCTCGGTGGGGCTGCGCTTCGTGACGACGCGCATATCCGGCGTGCCGCCGGTGTCGCGGTCCTGCACCAGCCAGCCGCCCGCCACCTGCCGTACCGCAAGGCCCGGATGACCCGGATGACCCGGATCGGGCAGCGCATCCACAAGCAAAAGCCGCAGGTTCTTCTTGGCCGCGAAAACCGCCCGCGCCGCATCCGAGGCACCGGGCGCGATCACGACTTCGGTGAAGATCTCGGCGATCCGGCGCGCGGTGTCCGCGTCGAGCGGCTGGTTGAGCGCCACGATCCCGCCAAAGGCCGACGTCCGGTCGCAATCGAAGGCAGACCCGTAAGCCTGCGCCAGCGTCGCACCCACAGCCACTCCGCAGGGATTGGCGTGTTTGATGATCGCGCAGGCCGGTTGATCGCTTGGGAATTCCGCGACCAAAGCCAAAGCCGCATCGGTATCGTTGATGTTGTTGTAGCTCAGCTCCTTGCCCTGCACCTGTCGCGCAGCACCCAGACCCTCGGCGCCGTCGGTATAAAATGCCGCCGCCTGATGCGGGTTCTCGCCGTACCGCAGCCCCTGCGACAAAGTGCCCGCGAACACCCGGCGGCGCGGTGTCGCATCGTTCAGTGCGCCCGCCATCCATGTCGACACCGCGGCATCATAGGCCCCGGTGCGGGCATAGGCGGTGGCGGCCAGACGCTGGCGGAACGCAAAGGTGGTCGACGCATCATTCGCCGACATCTCGGCCAACAAAGCCTCGTAATCCTGCACATCCACGACCACGTTGACGAATTGGTGGTTTTTCGCAGCAGCCCGGATCATCGCAGGGCCACCGATGTCGATATTCGCGATGGCCTCGTCGTAGCCGGCACCCCGCGCGATACTCTGCTCGAACGGATACAAATTCACCACAGCCAGGTCGATCGCGCCGATCCCGTGCATTTCCATCGCCGCCAGATGATCGGAATCGTCGCGCAGCGCCAAAAGCCCGCCATGCACCATCGGATGCAGCGTCTTGACCCGACCGTCCATCATTTCGGGAAAGCCCGTGACCTCGGCCACATCGCGCACGTCAATCCCCGCCTCGCGCAAGGCCGCCGCCGTGCCGCCGGTCGACAGGATCTCGATGCCGCGACCGGCCAGCGCACGGCCCAGATCAGCCAATCCGGTCTTGTCGGAGACAGAGATCAACGCGCGTCTGATGGGGTGCAGGTCAGTCATTCAGGCATCGGTCTTTCGTTCTATTCCAGCATGTCCAGCGCATCGCGGTTCAGGTCGCGGATGGCCACAGCCGTGTCCTGCGCCTTGGCCAAAGACCAGCGGATGCGCGTCGCATACTCCATCGCGCGGCCGTTTAAAACGATCTGTTTGGCCGCACGCGGTCGCAGACGGCCTTTTTCAAGGTAAACCGACGGCTCGACGGTCAATTCGGTCTTGCCCTCGTGGCGAAACACCCAGATTTCGCCCGACCGCAGCGCCATCGACACCGCCGCCCCGCCCATGTCCAGTTCGGCATCTATGTCGGGGTGCAGATGCAGGCGGATCTGGAACGGGATGCCGCGCAGCTTGCCTGCGTCCAGCACCGCGTCAAACCGGCGTTTGGATACGTCGCTGAGCACCATCAGCAGATCCTCACCCACCATGCCGCGCCCGTCGAACGTCAGCTCAAGAATACGCGCATGGGTCACGCCGTGGGTCACGACATAGCCGTCATGCCCGCCCTCGAACCTTATGCCGTCTGGGGCCTGGCTCATCTCGACGGGCACATCCACCGGCAGGTCTTCGAGCATTTCGCGCCGTGCGGCACCCACTTTGCCCGAGGCCCCCAGCCGAGCGCTGGAATAGCCATCCAGCGTCAGCGCCGAATGCGACGGCGTGGCGCGGCCAGCACGCCGCCATTCCTCGCCGAAGATCGCGCCCGATCCGCAGCTCACCACGACCGGCCTGCGCCCCGACGTCAATTCGAACGCCAGCGTGGACGCATGCGCGTTGTAGCTGGCCTTGCCGCCAGGTGGCGGTGCGGCATCCACGATCACCGATGTCCGCCCAGCCGAAAGCCGCGCATAGCCCATCGCAAGCCCATCCGCCTGCCGTTTCTTGACGCCCGATGCCGCCAGCGCCTGATCGAGCCGCCCCTCGACGCCCCTGCCCCCGCCATGAAACCGCGCCAGACCGCCGTCGGAGTGGCGCAGGGCGCGCAGGGTCGGCGCGATGCGTCCGACGGCCTGACGATGCTCGGGCAACATTTCGCGGCCACCCTCCTGCAAGGCGGCCGCCGCCCATGTGAGCAGGGTGAAAACCTCGAGCAATTCCTCGGGGTTGCGGGTCGGGATACCGCCCATGGCATCGACATGCACTCTGCATTCCGACGACAGCGCGCGCAGGGCGGGGGCGAGGTGCCGCTCCATCCCTTCCAGCGACAACCCGGCATAGATCAGACCTGTGAGCGCCTCAAACCTTGGCAATCCGGGGGGCGATGTTTGCCAGCGCCGGGCCAGAAAGATGGTCTGCTGGGCGAGGCTGCGGAAAAACAACCGGCTGTCGTCGCTGTCACGACCCCTCAGAAGGAAAATCGCGTAGTGTATCCAGCGGATCAGACGGCGTCCGGTCAGCTCGGGCGTCCAGCCCGGACCCGCGCCGCGACCCGAGCGCGCGATCCAGCCCCAGAGCCAGGTCTGCGCCCTGTCGCGCGACGCCGCATCGCCCACGGCGGCCAGATCGTCGAGCCATGCAAAACCGTGGATATCTTCGGTGAAGGCGGCATCGGGCGCATGCAGATCCCAGATCATCGCCTGCGGGGCCTCGACCAGATGGCCCGCGAACATCAGATTGCCCGCGACCAGCTGCCGCCCCCTGGCAAAGCTGCCGATGGTGCGCGGTTCGGGTCGCAGCACAAAGCCAAGCGCCGGACGTGCGCGCGCAGCGAGACGTGCATGCAGGACATGCATCACGCGCGTGCGCCGCGCCGACCAGCTTTCGGGATTGCCCATCTTCTTGTTCTGCCGCTCTGCCTGACTGCGCGCTGATACGCGTTCTTGTCGCACAAGATACCGCGCGCGGACGGTAAAGTCACCTTTGAATAATGCGCCTTACCCGTCTCGGCGCAGGACCGCCATGTAAAACCCGTCCATACCACCGCGATCTGCCCATAAATCAGGCCGCAAACGCAGGCCACCTTCGGATGAGCGCCACTGGTCTTCGACCCAGGTCGCCTGCGGCGGGACGACCTTCAGCCCTGCGTGGCGTGCCAGCGCCTGTTCGACCTGCACCTCGCCTTCGTCGGGCAGCAAGGAGCATGTGCAGAACACCAGCCTGCCACCCGGTGTCAGCAAGGTCAGCGCATGATCCAGCAGCGCCTCTTGCAACGCGAAAAGCGCTGCAAATTCCGCGCCGTCCTTGGCATGGGGCAGATCGGGGTGGCGGCGCATCGTGCCGGTGGCCGAACAGGGCGCGTCGAGCAGGATGGCATCGTAAGTGCCTTGGTGCTCCAGCGCGTCGTCCACCACGATCTCGGCGCTCAGCCCCGTGCGCGTCAGGTTCGCGGACACCCGCACCATGCGCTTTTCCGAAATATCCAGCGCCGTGACCCGCCCGCCTGCCGCCGCCATCTGCAACGTCTTGCCCCCCGGAGCGGCGCACATATCCAGCACCCGCTCCCCCGGCTGCACATTCAAAAGCCGCGCAGGCAAGGCGGCGGCGGCATCCTGCACCCACCAAGCGCCCTCGGCGTAACCGGGCAGCGCCGTGACCTGCGCATTTGCCAGCCGGACAGAGCCTGTGGGCAACAGCGTGCCGCCGACCAAGGCCGCCAAAGCCGCCGCATCGCCCCGCGGCGTGAGGTCCAGCGGGGCTCCGGCAAACTGCACGGCCTCCATCGCCTTCATCGCGTCAGGCCCCCAGGCCTCGGTCAGCGGGTCGCGCAGCCATGCGGGGACGCGGGGCACGCGCATCCTGTCCCATGCGGCGGGGGCCTCATCGGCCATTTTGCGCAGCACCGCATTGACCAGCCCGCGCATCGGTTTGGTTTTGGGATTGGTGCCGACCAGACCCACGCATTCGTTGACAATGCCGTGTGCCGCCCCGCCCTGCCCCATCTCGGTCACGCCCAGCCGCAGGATGTTGCGCACCCGCAGGGGGGGGCCTTTGCGCAGATAAGGCTCCAGAAGCCGGTCGGCGCGTTCCAGACTGCGTAATGTATCCAGCGCCAGCCGTTGGGCACGGGCGCGCTCGGACGGCTCGAGCGGGGTCAGCAGCCCCGCCAGTTCCGACATCAACCGCCCCTCGCCCAGAACCGCGTCGAGCATGTTGAGCGCCGTCGCCCGCGCAGTGGCCGGTGTGGTCGCCCGCGCAGTGGCCGGCGTGGTGGCGACAGCCGGGGCGGGTCTGGTGGCGTTCTGCGGCTTGGTCATGGAATTCCCCGGGCTTGTCTGATGCGAAAGCGGGCGTATATCAGCAGGGTTGGCCCAAGGAAAGCGATGCAATGAGCGATGAGACCGAAGACCGAAGCAGCCTTCCACCGGCTGCCCAGCGCGCGCTGGCCGAAGCGGATGCCCGACGCAAGGCCGCCGAGGACGGCGCACAGGACAGTGAATTGCCGGTCGAACACGGTGGCCGCAAAGGGCCTGAGCCGGTGCGCTTTGGCGATTGGGAACGCAAAGGGATCGCGATTGATTTCTAGAGCCTTTGAGTGGCCTCAACGCAGATTGAATTCCGCATAGTCGCCCGCGCCCTTGTCGGAGGTAAAGCGCATGCGGTTGCCGTTCACGCGCACCTCCTGGCAATTGTAGCCCATCGGCTCTCCGCCCCAGACGATGTCACGGCAGAAATAGCTGCCCTGCCAGCTCCAGTTGCCGGTGACGCTCCACACCGCCCCCATGCCCGAAATCTGCCCTGCCGGGCTGACTTCGAGACGGACCAGCGGACGCGTCAGCGTCTTGCCCGAAACCAGGCTCACGAATTGCGTGCGATCAGTGATCGGGGCCATTTCGGCCATCGCAGGTCCAGCCAGACCCGCCACCAAAGCAAGGAATGCAAGAACACGAGAGATTGTTTTGGGCATCGGGGTTTTACGCATCGGGACACCTTTTCGGGTATATACACGGAATACGCCCGATACACCGAACCGGATTAAACTTAAGTTTCCGCCGTCAGCGCCAAGTCAGCGCCAAGTCAGCGCAAATCCGCGCAGATCAGCGCAAATCCAGCACATCCAGCATGTCGTAATGCCCCGGTGCCTTGTCCTGCCCCCACAAGGCCGCCTTGAGGGCACCCCGGCCAAAGACCGCCCTGTCGGACGCCACATGGCGCAAGGTTATCCGTTCGCCGGTCGCGGCAAAGAGCACGTCATGCTCACCGACGATATCGCCGCCGCGAATGGCGGTGAAGCCGATGTCGCCCCGCTTGCGCGCGCCCGTAATGCCGTCCCGGCCCCGGTCGGACACATCGCGCAGATCGACGCCGCGCCCCTCGGCGGCGGCTTCGCCCAGCATCAATGCCGTGCCCGAGGGCGCGTCGACCTTGCGGTTGTGATGCGCCTCGATCACTTCGATGTCATAATCCTCATCCAGTGCGGCGGCAACCTGCCTTGTCAATTGCACCAGCAGGTTGACGCCGAGGCTCATGTTGCCCGCGCGGATCACCGGACAATGGCGGGCGGCGGCATCGATGCGCGCGATGTCGGCGTCAGCCAGTCCTGTCGTGCCGATGACGTGCACGGCGCGCGCTTGCGCGGCGAGCTCGGAAAAGGCGACCGTAGCGGCGGGGGCGGTAAAATCGATCACCGCCTGCGCGCGGGCGAAGGCACTGACCGCATCGTCGCTGACCAGAACCCCCAAAGCCGCCCCGCCCATCGCCACGCCCACATCCTGCCCGATCCAATCGTGGCCCGGCCGTTCCAGCGCACCGACAAGACGCATCGCCTCGCTCGCGGCCACAAGTCCCAGCAACATCCGGCCCATGCGGCCCGATGCGCCCGTAATCACCACACCCGGCAGATCGGTCATGTTGCATCTCTCCTCTATCTCTGGTCTGCATAGACAAACGTCGACGGCTTGGCAAAGGGGCCATGCAGCGACACTCAGACGGTTGCCAGGCAGGGGGACATCATGGGCAAGAACAGACATTCCGAAGGCGCGGGCCCTGGCCTGCGGCAATTGCGCGTGGGCGAACTGATCCGGCGCACCCTGTCGGACGTGCTCAACCGCGGCGACATCCACGACCCCGACCTGAACCGGCTGTCGCTCACCGTGGGCGAGGTGCGTTGCTCGACCGATCTCAAGGTGGCGACGGTGTTCGTGCTGCCCCTGGGCGGACGCGGACAAGAGAATACGCTCGAGCTTCTGGACCGCAACAACGCCGAGCTGCGCCGCGCGGTGGCCAAGCAGATGACGCTGAAATACGCGCCCGACCTGCGGTTCCGGCTGGACGAGACGTTTGACGCGCTCGACGATGCGCGCAGGCTTTTCGCACAGGATCAGGTGCGCCGCGACGTGGCCGCAGGCGATGACAGCGACAATATCCAGGAGGACGAGCGCTGATGCGTTGGGCCGCCGCCAGTCTGATCACCCTGCTCTGGATGCCCGCCGCGGCACAGGCCGTCACCTGCGAGGCGATGCGCCACGACGGCGACCGCTACACGATCTGCCGGGTCGATGCCGCAACAGAGGATCTGCGGCTCTTTCTCAGCGATGCCAGCGGCACGCCCTACGGACAGTTCGACACGTTGCAGGCTGCGTTGCGCAGTCAGGGGCAAACGCTGGCCTTTGCGATGAACGGCGGCATGTATCACGACGACCGCAGCCCGGTGGGCCATTACATCGAAAACGGCGAAGAGCGCATGCGCGTGATCCCCAACGCGGGCCCGGGCAATTTCGGCCTGCTGCCCAACGGTGTCTTTTGCATTCGCGACACCCGTGCCGACGTGATCGAGACGCTGACATATCAGGCCGCCCCGCCCGACTGCACCTTTGCCACGCAATCCGGCCCCATGCTGGTGATCGACGGCGCGCTGCATCCAAGGTTTCTGCCCGACAGCACGTCTCGGTTCATCCGCAACGGCGTGGGCACCAGCGCAGATGGCCGGCAGGTGGTGTTTGCCATCTCGTCCCAAGGGGTGACGTTCGATGCCTTCGGGCGTCTGTTCCGCGACGCTTTGGCGCTGCCCAATGCGCTTTTTCTCGATGGCAACGTATCGCGGCTGCACGCGCCAGACTTTGGCCGCAGTGATCCGGGCCGCCGGATGGGGCCGATCCTGGGCGTGGTGGTGCCGGACCAGGCGCTGCCGGGTGGTGTGGCTCCAGATTGACAGGCGGTCGTCCGTAGGCTAGCCCCGCCCTCTTCTGGACGCGAGGGAGCACCGCATGGGCCGCACACGCAAGGGACGCGATATTTCGGGCTGGCTGGTCGTGGACAAACCCGCAGGGCCGACCTCGACCGCTGTGGTGGGCAAGGTCCGCTGGGCGCTTGGGGCCAAGAAAGCAGGCCACGCAGGCACGCTGGACCCCGAGGCAACGGGCGTTCTGGCGATTGCGCTGGGCGAGGCGACCAAGACGGTGTCCTATGTGACCGACGCGCTCAAGGCCTATGAATTCACCATTCGTCTGGGTCAGGCGACCAATACCGACGACGCGGAGGGCGAGGTCATCGCCACCTCCGACCTGCGCCCGTCCGAGGACGTCATCAAAGAGGCGCTGCACCGTTTTGTGGGCGATATCGAACAGGTCCCGCCGCAGTTTTCCGCCGTCAAGATCGACGGGGAGCGGGCTTACAAGCGCGCCCGCGACGGCGAGGTGATGGAGATCGCAGCGCGCCCCCTGTGGGTCGAGGAGCTGCTGCTGACCGACCGCACGGATGCCGATCACGTCACGCTGACCATGACCTGCGGCAAGGGTGGCTATGTCCGGTCCATCGCCCGCGATCTGGGCGACGTTCTGGGCTGTCACGCCCATGTTATCACCCTGCGCCGCACATGGTCGGGGCCGTTCCGCGCCGAGGATGGCCTGAGCCTTGCCCGGATCGAGGAGCTGGCACAAACCCCCGAGCTTGACGCCTATATCCAGCCGCTTGAGCTGGGTCTGACCGAGTTGCCCATGCTGCCCTGCACGCCCGAATCCGCCGCCCGCCTGCGCAACGGCAACCCCGGCATGGTGATCGCCAGCGGCGTGGACTATGGCACCGAATGCTGGGCCGCCGAAGGGGGCCGGGCCGTCGCTATCGGCCGCTACAAGGCGGGCGAATTGCACCCAAGCCGGGTGATCGCGGCGGGGTGATCGCGGCGGGGTAAGGCATTTGCACGATGTTGTGGCTAAATCAGTGTCTCCAGTGTCAAATAGCGCGGATCGTATTGGCCTTGCAGCCTTGCAAACCACCCCTCAGGCAAGCACCCTCAGGCCCATGATCACCCGCCACCACACCAGCGACGAAGCCACCTCCTGGGCGCATTTCTCGGAGTGCAGGACGTATCGCTATGCGTTGGAGCGGCGTTGGGGCGCGGGCAAAAGCGTGGCGTTCGTCATGCTCAACCCGTCGACGGCGGATGAGCGGCGCAATGATCCGACGATTGCTCGGTGCGAGCGGCGGGCGCGGGATTGGGGGTTCGATGCGCTGCGAATCGTGAACCTCTTTGCCTTTCGTGCGACCTTGCCTGCGGACCTGCGGCGTGCGTCCGACCCTTACGGTCCGGATAACGCCGCCGCGCTGGACGATGCAGCGGATTGGGCCGATACCATGCTGGCAGCCTGGGGGGTGCACGGCGCGCTGCTCGGTGCCGGCCCCGCCTTTGCCGCGCGCACGGATCGGCCGCTCATGCATCTGGGGCTGACGCAGGCCGGGCATCCGCGCCATCCGCTGTATGTCTCCTATGCGACAACCCCTGTCGTTTGGGAGGGGCATTGGGCGGACAGGCCGCAATAGCGACAATTTTAGGCGCTGTGGCTTTGGCGAATGGTTAACCAGACTGTGCGAATTGCGTTGCCTGAGCGAGCCTGATCGCGGATCATGGCCACAGTTGCTGAACAAGGTTTATGGGAATGTTGTGGCTTGCCGGTCTTATGGGGATGATGGTCGTGGGCTCAGTGGCCGTCGTCTCGACGGCGCCGACCGACGATGACGAAGACGACATCGCGGGCGATGAACCCTATGATTTCGACACCGGTTTTTCGGAGGCTGAACTGTCCTATGAAGGACCTTCCGTTGCCGCGCCGGAGGGGGCGCAAGCCCCGTCATCCAGCCCGGACACGTCATCGAGCCCGGACACGTCATCGAGCCCAGACACGTCATTGAGCGCAGACACGTCATCCATCTCAGCCGAGATCGACCAGGAGGTGAGCGCCGACCGCTCCGGTTCCGAGGCACGCTTGGCCGCGGATACGGGCGATAATAGCGGCACTGATACAGGCTCCGGCAATGATACAGGCGGCACCGGCGATCCCGCCCCCGGCGACGGAACAGATGATCCATCCGACGACGCACCCGAAGTGATCTCCGACGACCCGCCGCGCACCAGCATCGCGGATCGTCTGGCCGAGATCGGCTTCGACGTCTTTCAGGGTGGCGACGGCGACGACACATTGACGGGCGACGAAGGGGTCGACCGGATGGACGGCGGCGCGGGCGACGATCTGGTTAGCGGCGGCGACGACGACGACGAGGTGCATGGCGGCGAAGGCGACGATGAGGTGATGGGCGGCGCGGGCGATGACGAAATCCACGGCGAAGGCGGCAACGACAGGTTGCAGGGCGAAGCCGGCAATGACGGGCTCTTTGGTCACCACGGCGACGACACGATGCAGGGCGGCGACGGCGATGACACCCTGACCGGCGGCACCGGTGCGGATCTGATGTTGGGCGACGCGGGTGACGACGCCATGACCGGGCGCCACGACGACGACACGATGGATGGCGGAATGGGCAGCGATACGCTGTTCGGCGGCTGGGGCGACGACGTGCTGACCGGCGCGGGCGATACGGAGGTCGATTACCTGAATGGCGGCGACGGCGACGACATGCTGACCGTAGGCGCAGGCGACATCGCCTCGGGCGGGATCGGCGCCGACACGTTCATGCTGGGCTCTTGGATCACCGGAGAACCCGAGGCACAGCTGATGGATTTCGACGCCGCCGAGGATCAGCTTGTCGTGGTCTATGACGACACCGGCATGGCGGATGACGACCCCGAGGTCGACCTGCAACCCGATGCCGATGATCCTGCGATGACCCATGTTATGGTCGGCGGCGTATCGGTCGCGGTGCTGCCCACGGCGGATGCGCCCGACCTGTCGGCGGTGGCAGTAATGGGGCAAAGCGTGGCTCAGGCGCTGTTGCCCGCCTGATTTGCGCGCCTCACAATCTGCGGCTCAGTCTTTCTGCGGCTCAGCCCGCGGTTCAAACTTCTGCGCATCACCTCTTTCCATCGCAACCGATCTGCCCTATATGCCGGCATCCGCCCCGATGTGGGCGGCGTTTCTCCATGGGCCCTGCTGGACGACATCCCGGCTTGCGCCATTCACACTGATCCCGAAAAGGAGACCCCGATGTCGATTACCGCCGAAGAAAAGAACCGCCTGATGAAAGAATTCGCCACCAAAGAAGGCGACACAGGCTCCCCCGAAGTGCAGGTGGCCATCCTGACCAGCCGGATCACCACCCTGACCGAGCATTTCAAGACCCACAAAAAAGACAACCATTCGCGCCGTGGTCTGCTCAAGCTGGTGGCCCTGCGCCGCAAGCTGCTCGACTATACCAAAACCAAGGATGTGGCCCGCTACCAGGACCTGATCAAGCGTCTGGGCATCCGCCGCTAAGCAGCGCAGTCTTTGGATTTCTCATCGCCCGCTCTGACCAGAGCGGGCGTTTTGCGTCTTGAGCCATAATCCGCGCTGTCCTTGATGGCCTCGAACCCCGCTTCGTCTTCGACAAAGCTGGTGGTCAGGTACAGTCTGAAATCCGGTCCCGGCGACAGCGCGCCGATGTGCACGATCTCGGTCGGTGACAGGCTGATGGTGCCCTCGCCCCAATGCAGAAAATCGCTGCCCGCAAGGTCGCGTGTGAACGTCCCCGAAAACTCGGCCTCTTGCGCCTTTTCGGACAGCATCTCCGCGTCCGGACTCTGCGGCGCGGTCAGGATCGGTAGAAAATACACGCCCAGCGCAAAGCCGATGACCAAAGCGGCAACATGGCTGGCGGCCAGAATAACGAAACGCATCGATGAGATTCCTTGCAATGATGCATCATGCCGCGCCACGGGCTCCCTGGCAAGGCGTCGCTGCGCGGATAACCCACTGACGCGCAAGGCATCATTTCGGCACGACACAAGCGCGCTTCACAATCCGACCGCTTTGAGTTATGTGCGGCACATCTGAGACGCCGTGCGATGACCCCCGCGCGCGCACACATGATAACGGGGTCGGTGGCAATGGGGCCGCCAATCAAAACGGGAGACCCGGAGGGCCGGGAGTGCTCCCTTACAGGAAACGATAGATGTTCAACGTAACGACAAAATCCATCGAGTGGGGCGAAGAGACGCTGACGCTCGAAACCGGCAAGGTTGCCCGTCAGGCCGACGGTTCGGTAATCGCCACTCTGGGCGAAACCAGCGTTCTGGCCGCCGTCACCTTTGCCAAAAAGCCCAAGCCCGGTCAGGATTTCTTTCCCCTCACCGTGCATTATCAGGAAAAATACTATGCTGCGGGCAAGGTCCCCGGCGGGTTTTTCAAGCGCGAGGCGCGACCTTCCGAAAAGGAAACGCTAACCGCCCGTCTGATCGACCGTCCGATCCGTCCGCTGTTCGTCGAAGGCTTCAAGCACGAAGTTCTGGTGATGTGCACCGTGCTGAGCCACGATCTCGTGAACGATCCCGACATGGTCGCGATGATCGCGACATCCGCCGCACTGACCATTTCCGGCGCGCCGTTCCGGGGTCCGATCGCCGCCTGCCGCGTGGGTTTCGAGGATGGCGAATACATCCTGAACCCCGAAGTCGAGGATATGGACCAGCTCAAGCTCAAGCCCGAGCAGCGTCTGGACCTTGTGGTCGCCGGCACCAAAGACGCCGTGATGATGGTGGAATCCGAAGCCTATGAGCTGACCGAAGAGGAAATGCTGGGCGCCGTGACATTCGCGCATGAGCAGATCCAGCCGGTGATCGACCTCATCATCGATCTGGCCGAGGATTGCGCGAAAGAGCCTTTCGATTTCCAGGCACCCGATTATTCGGACCTCTATGCCGCTGTCAAAGCCGCAGGCGAGGACAAGATCCGCGCCGCCTATGCGATCAGCGACAAGCAGGAGCGGACCACAGCCGTCTCCGACGCCAAGACCGCGATCAAGGAATCGCTGACCGAAGAGCAGCTGGACGATGCCAACCTCGGCACCGCGCTGAAAAAGCTCGAGGCCAGCGTGCTGCGCGGCGATGTCGTGAAAACCGGCAAGCGGATCGACGGTCGCGCACTGGACAAGGTGCGGGCCATCGAATGCCAGACGGGTCTTTTGCCCCGGACGCACGGCTCGGCGCTCTTTACCCGTGGTGAGACGCAGGGCCTTGTCGTGACCACGCTGGGCACCGGCGACGATGAGCAGATCGTCGATGCGCTGCACGGCAATTCGCGGTCGAACTTCCTGCTGCACTACAACTTCCCCCCCTATTCGGTGGGCGAGGCCGGTCGCGTGGGCCCTCCGGGTCGCCGCGAGATCGGGCATGGTAAACTGGCGTGGCGTGCGCTTCAGGCGGTTCTGCCTGCGGCGACCGATTTCCCCTATACCATCCGCGTCGTGGCCGAGATCACCGAATCCAACGGCTCATCCTCGATGGCCTCGGTTTGCGGTGGCTCCTTGTCGATGATGGACGCGGGCGTGCCCTTGAAAGCGCCCGTCGCGGGTGTCGCCATGGGTCTGATCCTCGAAGAGGACGGATCCTACGCGGTTCTGACCGATATTCTGGGCGACGAGGATCACCTCGGCGACATGGATTTCAAAGTGGCCGGGACCGAGAACGGCATCACGTCCTTGCAGATGGACATCAAGATCGCAGGCATCACGCCCGAGATCATGAAGAAAGCCCTCGCACAGGCCAAGGAAGGCCGGATGCACATTCTGGGCGAGATGGCCAAGGCGATCACCGGCGCGCAGGAATTTTCTGTGCACGCACCGCGCATCGAGACGATGCAGGTGCCGACCGATAAAATCCGCGAAGTCATCGGATCGGGCGGCAAGGTCATCCGCGAGATCGTCGAAGTGTCGGGCGCCAAGGTCGATATCAACGACGACGGCATCATCAAGATCGCATCGCCCAACGGCGAGGCCATCAAGAAGGCCTACGACATGATCTGGTCCATCGTGGCCGAGCCCGAAGAGGGCAAGGTCTATGACGGCAAGGTTGTGAAGATCGTCGATTTCGGCGCTTTCGTGAACTTTTTTGGCAAGCGCGACGGTCTGGTGCATGTGTCGCAGATCGAAAACCGCCGTTTGAACCATCCGTCGGATGTTTTGAAAGAGGGCCAGGACGTGAAGGTCAAGCTGCTGGGCTTCGACGAACGCGGCAAGGTGCGTCTGTCAATGAAGATGGTCAACCAAGAGACCGGCGAAGAGATGACGAGCGAAGAAGCCGAAGGATAACCTTCGGATTTCCGGCGAGATGCGAAGGCCCCGGTGGAAACGTCGGGGCTTTTTTCGGCGCTCCGGAATTTTCGAAAAATTCCGCCCCGTTTTCTTTCAAAGAAAACGCTACCGACTCAGATAATCTCGTCCTCGTCGAACAGCGGCGCAGCCTCCATCCCCTCGACGATCCCGTCGCGCGTGGCCTCGGCCTGCGCGGTTCGTGCAATCGCTGCGACGTGGAACAGCGCATCCCCCTCGTAAACCACGGGAAAATTGCTGCGCCCGATGACGATCCCGGTCTCTTCGGCCACCACTTCGGTTTCGACATCGCCAAAAGGGTCCGAGATCAGGCCCAGCAGGGTGCCCGCTTCCACCACCCCGCCCAAGGGGACGAGCGTGCGCAGCAAACCGCCCGAGGACGCGCGATACCACGACGATTTGCGCGACATGATCGGCGGCGCTGCCGGTTTCGGCACGCCCCGCGCAGGCACCATGTCCAGCGCGCGCATCACCCGCAATATCCCCGCGACGCCCACGCGCGCGGCATATTCGTCGAACCGCAGCCCCTCGCCCGCCTCATAGAGCAGCACGTCGATGCCACGCTTCTCGGCCGCCTCGCGCAGGGAGCCTTCGCGGATCGATGATTGCAGCATGACCGGCGCGCCGAACGCCTGACCCAATACCGCCAGCTTTTCGTTCCCCGGCGTCAGGCGGATCTGTGGCAGGTTCGTACGCCGGATCGCTGCGGAATGCAGGTCGATGCCAACATCAGAGCGCGCCACGATCTCGGTCATGAATATATCCGCCAGACGCGACGCCATGGAGCCGCTGGAATGACCCGGAAAACAACGGTTCAGGTCGCGCCGGTCGGGCAGATAGCGCGATTGGTTGAGAAACCCGAAGGCATTCACGATCGGCACCGCCAGCAGGGTGCCCGCCATCGACTGCAAAGGCCGCGCGCGCAGCAGCCTGCGCACGATCTCGACCCCGATCACCTCGTCGCCGTGAATGGCCGCGGACACAAACATCACCGGCCCCGGTTTGCGCCCGTGGATGACCTGCACCGACATCGAAACCGGCGTATGATCGCTCAGCCGGGACACAGGCAAATCGATGACCTTGCGGGTGCCGGGCGCGATGCTTTGGCCCGAAATGACAAAGGCGGGACGGGATTGGGGCATGACGGCTCCTTTCGGGGGTCTTTAGGCCAGTGCGTCGCCTTGCACCAGTGGAGCATTAGCATTGCGTTCAGACATCGCGCCTAAAGTCCGCGTAAAGAAACGCAAACAGGGCTTGAGCATGCATTCAGACGTGGCTGTCATCACCACCGTGCGCGACGACGACTGGTTTCTGCGCAAGTGGGTGGAGTATTACGGCGGGCTTTTCGGGCGCGAGGCGCTTTATGTCATCAACCACGGCAACCAGCCGTCGGTCCGCGACATTGCGCGGGGCTGCAACCTGTTTCCCATTCCCGATGTGCAGCGCCGGAATTTCAACATGCGCCGCTGGCGGTCGCAAAACAATCTGCTGTCAGCACTGCGGCAATGGTATGGCCACGTGATCGTCTGCGATGTCGATGAATTTCTGGTGGTCGACCCGGCAAGCGGGAAGAATCTGCGAACCTGGCTGGCGGATGCCCCGCTTGGCCGTGTGCGCACCGCCTTGGGGTTCGAGGTGGTGCACCTGCCAGATCGCGAACCTGAACCGCCCGACCCGTCCATTCTGGGCCCGCGCAGCCATGCGATGCTGAACGCGTGGTATTCCAAACCCTGCGTGATCAGCCGCCCCACACGTCTGTCGCGCGGCGGGCATTACGCGACCTACCCCAAGCTGGACGCGCCGGACGAACTCTATCTATTCCATATGAAATTCTGCGATCGCGACCTGCATGTCGACACGCAAAAACGGCGCAATGCCATGGTCGCACAGATGGGGGTGACGGACATCAAGGACACCACCACCAACAAGCAATGGTTCAAGGATGCGGCCAAGGCCGACGCGACATTCGACGATTTTTGCACCCGCGCGGTGGACCGCGACTGGGATTTCACCAAGACCCGCAAGGCGATGCGCCGCAGCTTTGCCCCCCGCACCGGGACGCTGTTTCACTTTCAGCGCGAAATTTCGGACAAGCTCTTTCACCTGCCCGACCGGTTCTCCGGAATCGTCTGGGAAACCCATGGCCCGGGCAATACGCACCGGGCCGCCCTGACCTTAGCCCGGCAGTTTGGTCATCCTGAGGTATGGCAGCACGGTGCGAAACGCCCCGTATTTGGCCTTCGCATCCGCGTCGTTCACCGCCGTGGGGATCACCACATCGTCGCCCACGTTCCAGTTCACAGGCGTCGCGACATTCTCGCGCGCGGCGGTCTGCAAGCCGTCCAAGGCGCGCAAAACCTCGGCAAAGTTCCGGCCCACGTTCATCGGATAGGTCATGCTGAGCTTCAACTTCTTGTCCGGCCCGATGATGAACACCGCCCGCACAGTGGCAGAGTCCGCAGGGGTGCGCCCGTCAGGCAGATAGGCCTCCGCAGGCAGCATGTCGAACGCCTTGCTGACCGCCAGACCTTCGTCGGCGATGATCGGGAAGCCGGCCTTGGCGCCGCCAGCCTTCTCGATATCGCCCTTCCACTTCTTGTGGTCCTCGACCCCGTCGACGCTGACGCCGATCACTTTGGTGCCCCGCTTGGCCCATTCGTCGGCCAGCTGTGCGACCGCGCCAAATTCGGTCGTGCAGACCGGTGTGAAATCCTTGGGATGCGAGAACATAATCGCCCAATGATCGCCGATCCATTCGTGCAGGTTCAGGCTGCCCTGATCGGTCTCGACAGTCAGATCGGGGATGGTGTCGTTGATGCGCAAGCTCATTTGGGGTCCTTTCAGGATGGTGTCCACGATGCTACAGCTAACATATGCGCGCGCGCTGCAATCACAATCCCCCGCCTCTTGCGGGCGCTCATCGGCAATGTCACACTTGCTGCCAACCAAGGAGCACCGCCATGATCGACAAACGCGATTTCTACATCGACGGAGCCTGGGTGGCCCCTGCCAAAGCCAATGATTTCGACGTGATCGACCCCTCGACCGAAGAGGTCTGCGCGGTCATTTCACTGGGGGATCAGGCAGATACCGACGCCGCCGTCGCCGCCGCCCGCACCGCATGGCCCGACTGGGCCTACCGCGCGCCATCCGAGCGCATCGCGCTTTTGCGCCGCCTCGACGAGGTCTACAATGACCGCCGCGAAGAGATGGCGCAAGCCATGAGCACAGAGATGGGCGCGCCCATCGACATGGCGCGCAACAACCAATGGGGGGCGGGCACCTGGCACATGGGCGGTTTTCTCAAGGCACTGGAAACATTTGCCTTTGAACGCGATTTCACAGCGACCGAGAAAACAATCTACGAGCCCATCGGCGTCTGCGCGCTGATCACGCCGTGGAACTGGCCGATGAACCAGATCGTGCTCAAGGCGGTGCCGGCCTTGGCCACAGGCTGCACCACGATCCTCAAACCGTCGGAAATAGCGCCGCTCTCGGGTTTGCTATTCGCGGATTTCATCCACGAGGCGGGCTTTCCCAAAGGCGTGTTCAACCTGGTGAATGGCGACGGTGCAGGCGTCGGGTCGCAACTCAGCGCCCACGAAGGCGTCGACATGGTCAGCTTCACCGGCTCCACCCGCGCAGGCATCGCCATCTCCAAGGCTGCCGCCGACAGCCTCAAACGCGTCAGCCTTGAGCTGGGCGGCAAAGGCGCCAACATCATCTTCGCCGACGCCGACGAAAAGGCGGTCATTCGCGGCGCCCGCCATTGCTTTGCCAATTCCGGCCAAAGCTGCAACGCCCCCACCCGGATGCTGGTCGAACGCAGCCGTTACGATCAGGCCGTGGCGCAAGCTACTGAAACGGCGGAAAAAACCCACGTCGGCCCCGCCGCCGAAGCAGGCCGCCACATTGGCCCAGTGGTCAGCAAGGTGCAGTTTGACAAAATTCAGGCCCTGATCGAGATCGGCACAAAAGAGGCCCGCCTCGTCGCCGGTGGCACAGGCCGCCCCGACGGCCTCAACCGGGGCTATTACGTGCGCCCGACGGTCTTTGCCGACGTCGACAACACCATGACCATCGCGCGCGAGGAAATCTTCGGCCCAGTCCTGTCGATCCTGCCGTTCGACACCGAAGAAGAGGCCATCGCAATCGCCAACGACACCCCCTACGGCCTCACCAACTACGTGCAGACCGCAGACACCGAAAAACGCCGCCGCACCGCGCGCCTGCTCCGCTCAGGCATGGTCGAGACCAACGGCTCGGGCTTTGCCCAGGGCTCACCCTTCGGCGGCTACAAACATTCCGGCAACGGACGTGAGGGCGGCACATGGGGCATCGAGGAATTCCTCGAAGTCAAAGCGGTGAGCGGCTGGGCAGCAGAGTAACCCGCCCGCCAAATTGGCTCCTGTTCATCTTGCCAGATAAACCTCGGGGGTGTGGGGGCTGGCCCCCACTCCTGCCCTTTCAAAACGGCACTTTCGCCCGAAACCGCACACCAGCTCCGCCATCGGGATGACGAAACCGCAATTCCTGGGCATGCAGCATCATCCGGGGATATGCCTCGACGGTCTCAGGCGCATAGAGCGGATCGCCCAGAATCGCATGCCCCAGCGCCAGCATATGCACCCGCAACTGGTGCGACCGTCCGGTCTGCGGCATCAACTGCACCCGGCTCTCTGCGTCGCCAGACCGCAACACCCGCCATTCCGTCAGCGCCGCGCGCCCGGACTCAAAGCAGACCTTTTGCAAAGGCCGGTTCGGCCAGTCGACGATCAACGGCAGGTCTACGACGCCCTTTTTCGGCTCCAGATGCCCCGCAACCCGCGCCACATAGGTCTTTTTCACATAGCGTTTCTCGAATTGCAGCCCCAGATGCCGCTGCGCATGGGGTGTCAGGCCGAACACCATCACGCCGGATGTATCGCGGTCCAGCCGGTGCACCAGAAGGGCTGTCGGGAACACCTCACAGACCCGCGACAACAGGCAATCGGCCAGCTCAGGCCCTTTGCCGGGGACAGACAACAGCCCTTCGGGTTTGACGACGATCAGGATCTCGTGGTCGTCGTGCAGGATCTCCAGCGGGTCGTCGGGCGGGGTGTATTCACTCATCCCGCCCGCTTGCCGTATCCACGCAAGGCCCGCAAGCGCCTTACACCTTCACGCGCTCGGATTTCGGGTCATACATCGGGCGCAGCGATGCATCGGCCCTGACCCGCACGCCCGCGACGTCGATTTCGTAGCGTGACGCCAGCACCTGAGCCGCCGTTTGCCCGACGCAAGGCACATAGCCCAACCCCACAGCGCCACCCAGCGCATGGCCGTAAGCCCCCGACGACAGATAGCCCACGATCTCGCCGTCGCGCAGCACGGGCTCGTTGTGATAGAGCAGTGGCTCGGGGTCGGTCAGGCGGAATTGCACCAGCCGTTTGCGCAACCCTTCATCGCGCCGCCGCAGCACCGCGTCGCGGCCAATGAACGCAGGTTTGTCGGTTTTCACGGCAAAGCCCAAACCGGCCTCGAGCACATGATCCTCTGACGTGATGTCATGCCCGAAATGGCGAAAGCCCTTTTCCATCCGGCAGGTGTCCATCATGTGCATCCCGCAGAGTTTTAGGTCGAACGCCGCGCCGGCTTCGGTCAAGGTCTCGAACACATGGCCTGCCTGATCGGCGCTGACATAGACCTCCCAGCCCAGCTCGCCCACATAACTCACGCGGTGCACTCGGGCGGTTCCCATGCCGATCTCGATTTCCTGTGCCGTGCCGAAGGGGTTGACGGCGTTGGAAAAGTCCGCCGGTGACACCGCCTGCAGCAATTCACGCGACCGCGGCCCCATGACAGCCAGCACACCTTCGGCCGCCGTCATATCGGTGATCACCACGTTGAAATCACCCAGATGAAGCCGCATCCAGGTCTCGTCGGCCAGTCGCGTGGCGGCGGGCGTCACCACCAGATAGGCGTGTTCGGCCAGCCGGGTCACGGTCACATCCGCCTCGATCCCACCGCGTGGGTTGAGCAATTGCGTGTAGACGATCTTGCCCACGGGCACCGAATAATCGCCGCCGCCGATGTGGTTCATGCACGCTTCGGCATCGCGCCCTTCAACGCGGATCTTGCCGAAGGACGACATATCATAAAGGCCCACATTCCGGCGCACCGCCATGTGTTCCTCGCGCACGTTGTCGAAGAAATTCTGACGGCTCCAGCTGTAGCGATACGCGGCCTCCTGCCCGTCGCGGGCGAACCAATTGGCGCGTTCCCATCCGGCCAGTTCGCCCATCACCGCGCCTTGTTCCAGCAGCTGCGCGTGAAACGGGCTGCGCCGCACGCCGCGCGCGGTCGCCTTTTGGCGGAACGGATAATGGTCGGCATAAAGCAGGCCCAAAGTTTCCTTGGATCGTTGATAGAGATACGTGCGATTGCCCTGGAATGGCTGCATCCGGGAAATATCCACATCGCCCAGATCGAAGGGTTTCGCGCCCTCGTCCATCCATTGCGCCAGCGCCATGCCCGCGCCGCCTGCGGACTGGATACCGATGGAGTTGAACCCGGCGGCCACCCAGACATTGTCCATCCCGGGGCACAGGCCCAGATGATAGGCATCGTCGGGGGTGAAGCTTTCCGGTCCGTTGAAAAACGTGTGAATCCCCGCTTCGGCCAGCATCGGCATTCGGGCGACGGCCTTTTCGAGGATCGGTTCGAAATGGTCGAAATCCTCGGGCAGCTGGTCGAATTCAAAATCCTCGGGGATGCCGTCCATCGCCCAGGGTTTGGCATTGGGCTCGAACGCGCCCAGCATCATCTTTCCCGCGTCCACTTTGTAATAGGCGCATTCATCGGGCACCCGCAGGACCGGCAGTTGCGTCAGGCCGGGGATCGGTTCGGACACGATATAAAAGTGTTCGCAGGCGTGCAGCGGCACGTTGGTGTTGAGCATCCGGCCCACCTCGTGCCCCCACATGCCAGCGCAATTCACGACATGTTCACAGATGATGTGGCCGGTTTCGCCGCCCGACATTTGCCAATCGACGCCGGTGATCCGCTGACCTTGCCGCGTCACACCCACGGCCTTGCAACGTTCCTGTATCAGCGCGCCGTTGTTGCGTGCCCCCTTGGCCAGCGCCAGCGCGATGTTCGCCGGATCGCCCTGCCCGTCCTTTTCGAGATAGACCGCGCCTGTGACGCCCTCGATATTGAGATGCGCATATCGGCGCTGCACCTCTGCGGGGCCGATTTCCTCGATCTCGACACCGAATGCACGGGCCATGGCGGCCTGGCGGGTGATCTCTTCGCGGCGCGCCTCGGTCAGCGCAACGGTGATCGACCCGCAGCGTTTGAAGCCGGTCGAAACTCCGGTTTCCGCCTCCAAAGCGCCATAAAGTTCCTGCGAATACTTCGCCAGACGGGTCATGTTCGCCGACGCACGCAGCTGTGCGATCAGCCCTGCGGCGTGCCATGTGGTGCCGCTGGTCAATTGCTTGCGCTCCAGCAGGACGACGTCGCTCCAACCCAGCTTGCTCAGATGATAGGCGACGGAACAGCCGATGATTCCGCCGCCGATGATGACGACACGGGCGCTTTGGGGAATACTCATAGGATGCCTTTCATACGATCTGATGCCCTGCCGCGATCAGGCGGCGGGCGATTGCGGCGATATGGGCGGGGCCGGTTTCGCAGCACCCGCCAACGATTGTGGCGCCTTGACCGACCCAGCCCATGACGTGATCGGCATAGGCTTCGGGCCCGAGGTCGCGCCGGGGCGACAGGGCATCGACGGTGGAATCGTCGCGCAGAAAATCGGCGGTGATCCCGGTGAAGGCGTTGGCGTAGGCACCATAGGGCAGGCCGGCCCTGGCAATGGTTTCGAGGGCGGCGGGCATCGCCTCGGGGGCCGAGCAATTGATCAGCAGCGCCGATGCCCCCGCAACATGCGGCAGGACATCCGCCAGCGGTTCGCCCGACCGAAACCGCGTGCCGTCACAATCATCCACGGTCAGCGCCAGCCAGACAGGGATATCACAAGGCACGGACATGGCCGAACGCACCTGCGCCAATGACGCCACCGTCTCAAAGATCAGCAGGTCGCAGGACGGGGCCAGCAGGCCCGCGATCTCTGCAAATAGCGCCGTGGCCCGGGCGTCATCCGGGTGCAGATCGGTGCGGTAGCTCGCGCCCAGCGGGCCGATGGCCCCTGCGATGCGACCCGATCCGTGGGCGTCGCGGGCTTGCGCCGCCTCGGACAGGGCATCGGCGTGGAGCGTGGCCATACGGTCTTCGATGCCTGCCCTGATCAGCCGGTCGCGGTGCAGCGCATAGGTGTTTGCGGTCGCAATCGTCGCCCCTGCGGCAAAGTAATCGCCGTGGATTTGCGCCACCAGACCGGGGTGGTCGATCATCACCTGCGTCGACCAGAGCGGCGTGGGCGCGTCGCCCGACCGCGTGACCAGTTCCTGTCCCATGCCGCCATCCAGCAGCGTGATCGCATTCATGCCTTGATCCTTTCGTTTTTCGCATCCCATGCAGGGCCGTCGGGCAGCACGATTGCTGCGTGACGCAGCCCGAAGATTTCGACCTCGACCTGCGTGCCTGCGGTCGCCAGGTCACTGCGCAACATGCCCAGCGCCAGCGAGGCCATTCACCCGGTAGCCCCATGCGGCCGACGTGACCTCGCCCACGACCGTGTCGCCGTGCCAGAGCGTCGACATATAAGGCGCGTCGCATGTCCCGGCATCGACCTTGAGGGTGACAAAGCGCTTGGCGCTGCCTTTTTGTTTTTCCGACTCCAGCGCGGCTTTGCCGGGAAACTCCTTGTCCCAGCGGATGAACCGCTCCAGCCCAGCCTCAAGCATCGAATAATCGGTCGAAAGATCGCCTTTCCACGTGCGGTAGCCCTTTTCGATGCGCAGGGAATTGAGCGCGAACATGCCAAAGGGTTTGGCCCCTGCCGCCAGCACCGCCTCGTAAATGTCGGGGATGGATTGGTTTTCGGCATGGATTTCCCAGCCCAGTTCGCCTGCAAAGGACAGCCGCACCAGCGCGGCCCCATGATCTTGAACCGCGAGAATCCCGGCAGGTAGAGCACGCCGCAATGGTCGCGCACCGCCGCGCATTCCTCGGCGATGCGTTGCTCCCACGGGCCTGCGCGGTTCCAAGTCTGGGTCGCGGAATCGGACGTGTCGTCGCCGGGTTTGGCGAACCAGTTTGCCCGTTCCCAGCCATTATAAGCGCCCATGATTGCGCCCAGTTCGCGAATAAGCGCATCGACCGGCGACAGTTTGCGGTCGCGGCCTGCGGGCCACGCGTGATGCGGGAAATGCATGGCGTATTCGTGGCCGTAGGTCTCCAGCGCCTTGGCGAGTGTGAAATCGCGATCGGCATGGGCGGTGTAGCGGCGTGGGTCGACCGCCCACATATCCCATTCGGTTTCCCCCTGGGTGATCCATTCCGCCATGACTTTGCCCGCGCCGCCAGCCTGAACGATGCCGAATGTGAACGCATGCGCCTCGAACGCATTGGCCACGCCGGGCATCGGCCCCAGCAGCGGCAGACCGTCCGGCGCATAGGGGATGGGGCCGTTGATGACGCGACCCACGCCGGTGGAGCCAAGCAGCGGCACGCGCGCCATGGCATCCTCGATATACCATTCCAGCCGGTCCAGATCGTCCGGGTAGAGCTGAAAGCTGAAATCCTCGGGCATCGGGTCGTCGCCGCTGATCCAATGCGCGCGACAATTGCGCTCGTAGGGGCCAAGGTTCAGGCCATTCTTGTCCTGCCGCAGGTAATAGCTGCTGTCGACGTCGCGGATCAGGGGCAATTTGCGGTTGTTTTGCTGGGTCCAGGCCTCGATCTCGGGGATTTCTTCGGTCAGGAAATACTGATGCGACAGGACCACCATGGGCACGTCGCGCCCACCGTAAGGCTTGAACCATTCACCCACGCGGGCCGCGTAATAGCCGGCGGCATTGACCACGATCTCGCAGGTGATGTCACCATCGTCGGTGTGCACGACCCATTCGCCATCTGCGTTTTTGGACACGCCAGTCGCGGGGCAGAACCGCTGGACATGCGCGCCCAGATCGCGCGCGCCCTTGGCCATGGCCTGCGTCAGCTGCGCGGGGTCGATATCGCCGTCGAGCGGATCCCAGAGCGCGCCTGCCAGATCGTGGATCTCGAGGAACGGATAATGATCCTGCGCCTCTTGCGGGGTCAGCATGTCCATTTGCAGCCCCTGATAGCGCGCCATGCCCGCGACGCGTTCAAACTCGCGCATCCGTTCGCTTGTATGGCCCAGCCGGATCGAGCCGGTGACGTGATAGTTCATCGGATAATCGACTTTGTCGGCCAGCCCGCGATACATCTCGAGCGAATAGCGCTGCATGTTCATCACCGCCCATGACGCTGAAAACCCGGGGCAATTGCCCGCTGCGTGCCAGGTGGAGCCTGCGGTCAATTCGTTCTTTTCCAGCAGCACGCAATCGGTCCAGCCTGCCATGGCAAGGTGATAGAGCGTCGAGACGCCGACGACACCGCCGCCGATGATGACCACGCGGGCGGTTTTGGGAAAGCGGCTCATGCGGACTGTCCTGTTGGGGTGCAGGTCATGTCGGATTGCCCTGCGGCAAGGCCGTGGCCCCAAGGGCAAGGCCGTAAAGGACGAAACTGCCCGCAAGCACGCGGCGCAGGACAAGATTGCCAATGGCGCTGAGCGCGGCCCGGCCCAAAGCGGCCCCCAGCGCGGTATAGCCGGTGTAGCTCAGCGCCGTGATCGTCAGGGCGGTGGGCATGATCATGACCATCTGCTGCGCCATGGCCACGTCCGGCTGCACGAATTGCGAGAACGCGGCGAGATATCCAGCGACGGATTTGGGGTTGATCGTGGCCACGCTGAGCGCGTGCAGATAGATGTGGCGGGCGGGTTTGTGGCTGGTTTTCAGCGGTGTCGCCGCGCGCATCCAGCCCCGGATGCCCAGCCAGATCAGAAAACCCGCACCGATCAGCTTGGCGATCAGAAACGCCGTGGGCGAGGCGGTGAGCAGCGCCGTGACCCCGGCAGCCGACAAAAGCAGAAAGGCCGTCGCCTGCGTCAGGATCGCGGCGACACCGATCAGGGCGCGGCCAAAGCCGAAATTCATGCCGTTCTGGATGCAATTGACCGCATTGGGGCCCGGTGACGTCACGAAGATCACCCAGAACCCGGCGAAAAGCGTCCATGCGGCAAAGCTCATCAATAGACCGGCGGGGCGATGACCCAGATCACGATCGCGGGGTCGGGATGCGGGTTGGCCCAGAGGAAAGCCGCGCCCCGGATGCGAAAGCTGTCACCTGGGTTCAGGCTGTGGCGCACGTCGTCGATGGTCAGATCAAGCTGTCCCTGCACGATATAGCCAACCTCCTGGGTGGGGCGCTGGATCGGATGGGACAGGCGGCTGTGCGGCAGGAAGGTGGAATGCACCATCTCGAAATCGTCGGTAAGATCGGGCGACAGCAGCTCTTCGACCAGACCGTCGGCGGTGGAGCCGATGGGTCTGCGCGCGCCGCGCCGCACGATGATGCCCGCCTCGTGCGCGGGGGCGGCGGCCTGACCAAAGAGCAGCGACACCGGAGAACCCAATGCCGCCGCGATCTGGCGCAGGTCGGTGATGGAAGGTTGCGACAGGTCCCGTTCCACCTGAGAGAGCCAGCCGATGGAGCGGCCCAGCTTGTGTGCCAGCGCGCTCAGGGTCAATCCGCGCACCTTGCGGATGGCGCGCAGGTCGGCCCCCAGCGTAGCGGATTGGGTGGGGTGGGTGTGAAGCATCGCAGGCTCTGTGAAAAAAGGGACGTGGGTTTCACATTTACCCTTTGTCATGAAAAATCAAGCTGCATTTTCACGACAAAGGGTATTACAGCAAAGGGTATTCACGGCAAAGGGTAAGGGATGACATGACCCGTTCTATGGAAGCGGTCTGGCGAAGGTCGCGTTCAGGATTGCGCTGAGTTCGCTTGCATCCCGTCGCGTGAAGGCGGCAGGTCGGTCGCTGTCGATGTCGAGAACGGCAATGAGATCGCCTGCGGCGGCGAGGACCGGCAGCACGATCTCGAATCTGGTGGAGCTGGCGCAGGCGATATGGCCGGGGAACGTGTCGACGTCGTCGACGATCTGAACCTGACGCGTGCGCGCTGCGGCCCCGCAGACTCCGCGCGAGAACGGGATGCTCAGGCAGCCGTGGCCGCCCTGATAGGGTCCGATCCTTAGCATCCCAGGCGCTGTGACGCGGTAGAACCCGGTCCAGTCGAAGCGGTCATCGGCATGGTGCAATTCGCAGGCGAGCGTGGCCATGAGGGCGATGGGATCACGCTCGTTTTCGGTGAGACTCTGGATGGTTTTGGCAAGGGCTGGATAGTCGATCTGCATGGGGCACTTTCGGGGTGGATGCGGAGGGATTTGGGGCCTGCATACCGAAAAGTAAGGAATGCGGTCTAGCCTGCGGATGGGAACAGGACACAAAGGCCATCATAATGAACCTTACGAGCAGCACAATTGGACCCATAGTGGTGATCCGCATGGCCGAAAGCCGGATCGACGCCACGGTGGCGATCCAGTTCAAGGACGAGATGCGGGTCTTGACGCAGGCCTCGAACGGGCGTGTGGTTCTGGACCTCAGCGCGGTGGAGTTCATCGATTCCAGCGGCCTTGGGGCCGTCGTCGCGGCGATGAAGCAGATGGACGGCGACCGCAGGCTGGAATTGTCGGGGCTGACGCCGACGGTGGACAAGGTGTTTCGCCTGACGCGGATGGACACGATCTTTACCATTCACACCGATCTGGACGCGGCGACTGCGACCGATCCGGCGTGACCCTTCTGGCGTCGGCGGAGGCTCCGGTGATCCTGACGCTGACCAGCGGACCAGAGGCCGCGCGTCAGGGGCTGGCGGCCGTGCGCACGGCGTTTCTGGCACGCGATATGTCCGAAGATGCGATCTCTTCGGTGCAAATGGTTCTGGCCGAGGCGTTCAACAACGTGGTGGAGCATGCCTACGGCGAGGTTCCGGGCGGCTGGATCGAATTGCATGCGGCGCTCGAGCGGGTCGGCTCGGGCTGGTCCGCGCGGTTCGACCTGTATGATCAGGGCCGCGCGATGCCGGACGACGAATTGCCCGCCGGCTTGCCTGCGGAGGTCGACGTGGCCACGCAGGATCTGCCAGAAGGCGGGTTTGGCTGGTTTCTGATCCGCGAATTGACGCAGGATTTACACTATGCCCGGTCTGACGGGCACAACCATCTGTCGTTTCGGATGGTATTGCCCTGAAAGCCCGCCTGACATGGGTGCAGCGCCTGACATGGGTGTCGCGCGACCCAGGCCCGGCTTTGCGAAACCGCTATCCTGCGCAATCCGCATTTTCCCGCGCCAAAAGCCCGTAAAACCACAAACTTGCCCCAATCGCTCCGCATTGCGAACAGAATAAGGGGGCATACACATTCTTGTAGCTGCATATGGCTTCCCTCGGCATCGTGCCTTAACAGCCCCCACCCAGTGTGCGGTGCCGAGGTTCTTCCCCCCCCAACAATATGCATCTGGCACAGGCCCCCGGTCGGATATCCGATTGACGGCGGGCCAATGCCGCCTATCCTCGCGCATTCCAGCACAAGGGACAGGCGCATGCGCGATTTCCACAAACCGGGCCGGTCGGCCGTCTACGCAACCAACGGGATGTGCGCCACGTCGCACCCGCTGGCCGCACAGGTCGCTGTCGCCACCTTGCAAGAGGGCGGCAATGCGATGGACGCCGCATTGGCCGGTGCCGTGCTGCTGGGATTGTGCGAGCCGCCGATGACCGGAATCGGCGGCGATCTCTTTGCGCTGGTGTCGCCTGCGGGCGGCGATGAGGTTATCGCGCTCAACGGATCGGGCCGCGCGCCTGCGGGGGCGGACGCGCGCAGGCTGCGCGAGGCGGGGCACAAGGATGTTCCCCTGAACGGCGTCGATGCCATCACCCTGCCGGGAGCTGTCGACGCGATCTGCCGGCTGTCGACGTGCTGGGGCAAGCTGGGTCTGGACCGGGTGCTGGCCCCCTCCATTCATTATGCCGAAGCGGGTGTTCCCGTGGCCCCGCGCGTCGCGGTCGATTGGGCGGCGAACACAGGCACCTTGCAGGGGCACGGCAAGACATGGTTCACGCACGGCGGGCAGGCGCCGTCTGTGGGCGCATTATTCAGGGCGCCCGGACAGGCCGAGGTGCTGCGCCGCATCGCCGATCAGGGCCGCGACGCGTTTTATACCGGCGAAGTGGCGGACGACATGCTTGCCACGCTCAAGGCCCATGGCGGCGTGCATACGCGCACCGATTTCGCCAGCGTCTGCTGCGACGAGACAGTGCCCGTCAGCGGATCCTACAAAGGCGTCGAACTGCTGGAGCATCCGCCAAATGGACAGGGTGCGACGGCGATCTTGCTGCTCAACATATTGGCACAATTTGATATTGCGGCGATGGACCCTTGGGGGGCAGAGCGCGCGCATATCGAAACCGAGGCGAGCAAGCTGGCCTACGATACCCGCAACGCCCTGATCGGCGACCCCGATCACACCACGCGGCTGGATCATATGCTGGATATGGACACGGCCAGGCGACTGGCGGCGCTGATCGACCCGAACCGCGCCCTGCCCCGGCCCGCGCCGGGATCCGAGGCGGTGCACCGCGACACGGTTTACATCACCGTCGTGGACAAGGATCGGATGGCCGTATCACTGATCTATTCGATCTTTCACAGCTTTGGGTCGGGCATCGCGTCCGAGAAATTCGGCATCCTGTTCCAGAACCGGGGCGCGGGCTTTACCCTGACGCCGGGACATCCCAACGAGATGGGTCCGGGCAAACGACCGATGCACACGATCATTCCGGGGATGCTGCGGCAGGATGGCCGCGTGACCATGTCCTTTGGCGTGATGGGCGGGCAATATCAATCCTGCGGCCATGCGCGGTTCGTGACCAACCTGCGCGATTTTGGCTTGGATTTGCAGGAGGCGCTGGACGCCCCTCGGTGTTTTTCCGAAGGCGGAGCGTTGCGGGTGGAGCGGGGATATTCCGACGCGGTGCGCGCGGAATTGGTCGAAAAAGGGCACAATGTGGTGGAGCCCGAGACCGCCATCGGTGGGGCACAGGCGATTGCCATCGGCGACGACGGCGTGCTGACCGGCGCGTCGGATCCACGAAAGGACGGAATCGCGCTGGGCTATTGATGGGTTTCCCAAGGGAAGGCACCTAGTTCAGTTGAAAGTGCAGCGGATAGGCGCCATCCTCGAACGGACCGAACAGGTCGGGAATATCCGGGTGGTCCACCGGCTCGCCCGAATAATCCGCCACAAGGTTCTGCTCGGACACATAGGCTACGTAAAAGCTCTGGTCGTTTTCCGCCAGCAGGTGATAGAACGGCTGCGCCTTGGACGGGCGGCTGTCCTCGGGAATGGCGTCATACCATTCTTCGCTATTGGAAAACTGAGGATCCACGTCAAAGACCACACCCCGAAAGGGATGTTTCTTGTGCCGGACAACCTGGCCCAGATGATATTTTGCGCGCTGTGGTGTCATGCAAATCAGCCCCTACCGGTTGCTTTTAGCCGCTTCAACACCGGTTTGTCGAATCCCTCGGAGCGATTCGCAAGAAACAGTGTTATGCGGCTCGCGCAACACTGGCGGACGTGTCCGTGGGTGCTGGATGAATTGTGATTTCCTCTGCGCGGCAATTTCGCTAAGGTGTCTTCAAAACGCTAGATAATAAGCGAGAGGCAGATGAGCAGAAATCTTCGCGCCACGTTTCGTGCGCCCAAACGGCGCACGTCCGTCAAGACCCACAAGCGCAAGGGTTTAAGCCCTTGGAAAGCATTGGCATTCGTGCTTTTTTCGGCCTCCTGCGGGGGTGGCGATTACAAGGCACCCCGGCAACTGGACAACGCCTGTTCCATCATCACGGAGCGTCCGCAATACATCCGCGCCTTTCGCGCGGCTGAGCGGAAATGGGGCGTTCCGGTGCATGTGCAGATGGCGACGATCTATCAGGAGAGCAAGTTCATCGGCAATGCGCGGACCCCGTTGCGCTATTCTCTGGGGGTGATTCCGGTCGGTCGGCAAAGCTCCGCCTATGGCTACGGTCAGGCGCTGGACGGGACGTGGGATGAATACCTGGACGACACGGGCAATCGCCGTGCCAGACGGGACGATATCGGCGATGCGACCGATTTCATGGGCTGGTATATGACCCGCAGCCAGGCGCGCAACGGCATCTCTCTGGGCGACGCGCGCAACCAGTATCTGGCCTATCACGAGGGGCATACAGGGTTTGCGCGGGGCAGCTACAATTCCAAGGCGTGGCTGTTGCGGGTGGCCGGAGAGGTCGGCGAACGGGCGCAAGTCTACCGCGCCCAGCTGGTGTCCTGCCGGCGCGCGCGTTAAGCCTCTGCATTCGCGAGGTCTCTGGTTGCGTCAAATCCCTGGGCGTCGAAAAAACGATGCGATCCCGACAGGGCTCGAGGAGCGGCGCAAACCCTGTGGAAAGCCTAACCCGGAAAATTCATGAAGTGGTGGTGAGGGCAGCGCAACCTTTTGAAAAGCTGTGTATTTCGGTTATCGAAGCCAGAAATCCAGATGTTCAGGGGGCTTCCCTAACCATGGACAGATCTACACTCTCCCACCCCCGTCTGTCACCCGTGAATGGCAAGCCGATCCTGTCTGGATATGATGGCGCGGACATCAGCCCGGACGCCGGGCTGACCCTGCTGCGCGAGATCGAGCGCAAGGCCGGTCGTCTTGCGTCGTGCATGGCGGATCCGCGTGATCCGGCCAAGGTTCAGCACAGTCTGGGCGACATCATCCGCTTGCCGGTCATGATGATTGCCGCGGGCTATGAAGATGGCAATGGCAGCTTGTGGCATGACCCCAGCTTCAAGATCGGGCTGGAGCGTGATCCCGAAACCGGCGCGACCCTGTGTTCGCAGCCCACGATATCGCGTATGGAAAATCTGCCCGATACACGTGCGCTGATCGCGATGAGCGCAGAGATGGTCCGGTTCTACTGCCACGCCCTTCCGCGCGCACCGGGCCAGATTGTGCTCGACATCGACGACACATTCGACGCGGTGCATGGCCAGCAGCAGTTGCGTTTGTTCAATGCGTTTTACGATGAGTATGGCTTTCAGCCCATCGTCGTCTTTGACGGGGA
>Ga0307981_1000196_pt1 | contig 64311 bp, 58 predicted proteins | sample OrgLakmetagen987_FD_201849 | JGI IMG/M metagenome (GOLD analysis project Ga0307981, IMG submission 201849) | Saline water microbial communities from Organic Lake, Antarctica - #987 | ecosystem: Environmental > Aquatic > Non-marine Saline and Alkaline > Saline | place: Antarctica: Organic Lake... | reverse complement strand
AACAAAGGCAGCTCAATGACCGACCCGGTGTTCCAACTTCAAGATGCGTCCCTGAAACTAAATGGCAATGCCGGTCTAGTTGGAATCCTACATGGTATCACCCTCGACGTTGCACAAGGTGAAACGGTGGCTTTCACAGGTCCATCGGGGTCTGGAAAATCATCATTGCTGATGGTCATGGGCGGGCTTGAGAAGGCGACCGGGGGCAGCGTACGCGCTTTGGGCCAGGATCTGACCGAGATGAGTGAGGACGGTTTGGCCAAGTTTCGCCGGGGTCGGATGGGCATTGTATTTCAGTCGTTCCACCTGATCCCGACCATGACCGCCTTGGAGAATGTCGCCACCCCGCTGGAGCTGAACGGCGTAACAGATGCCTATGAGCGTGCCGAAGCCGAATTGCATGCCGTGGGGCTTGGCGACCGCTTGAACCATTATCCTGCGCAAATGTCGGGCGGCGAACAGCAACGCGTCGCACTTGCCCGCGCCTCGGCACCTCGCCCGGCGATTTTGCTGGCGGATGAACCTACCGGGAATCTGGACAGCACCAACGGCGCTGCAATCATGGAACTGCTGTTTGATTTACGAGAAAAACACGGGGCAACGCTGGTGCTGGTCACGCATTCAGAAGATCTGGCCGCGCGCTGCGACCGTGTCGTCAGCCTCACGGACGGGCGAATCGTATGAGTCTTAAGCTGGCAAGCCGCTTTGCGCGCCGCGAAATGCGAGGCGGGCTGCGCGGGTTTCGTCTTTTCCTTGCCTGTCTGGCACTTGGGGTGGCTGCAATCGCCGCTGTCGGCTCGGTACGTTCGGCGATCGACGGTGGATTACAGCGTGAAGGGGCTGCCCTGCTGGGCGGGACCGCCGAGCTTGATTTCACCTATCGCTTTGCCACGCAAGACGAACGCGCATGGATTGAAAGCCAGGCGACCCAAGTTTCTGAAATTGTCGAGTTTCGGTCGATGGCCGTGGTCGGTGGCGGCACCGCAGCAGACCGCGCGCTGACACAAATCAAGGGCGTCGATGACCTGTATCCGCTGATTGGAGAAATGGTTTTATCGCCAGAAATGCCCTTGGATCAAGCGCTTGCCACAACCGATGGCCTGCCCGGTGCGGTGATGGAGCGTGCCTTGTCCGACCGTCTGGGCCTGTCTGCGGGCGATGTGTTCAAGCTGGGCGTCAAGGAATTCCGTCTGACTGCGCTGATTGTTCGCGAACCAGACAGTGCGGCCAGCGGGTTCGCCCTTGGGCCACGCACGCTTTTGCGCACCGATAGCCTTGAGGGGGCGGGCCTGCTGAGTGAGGGGACGTTGTACAACTCGAAATACCGTATGCTGTTGCCGCCCGAGACTGATCTTGACCAGCTCAAAGATGCAGCTACGAGGCAGTTTGAAAACAGCGGTATGCGTTGGACCGATGCACGCAATGGCGCGCCGGGCGTGTCGCGATTTGTCGAGCGGCTCAGCGCGTTTTTGGTGCTGGTCGGGTTATCGGGCTTGGCTGTTGGAGGTGTCGGAGTATCTGCCGCCGTGCGGTCCTATCTGAACGGAAAAACCGAAGTGATCGCGACGCTGCGCGCCTTGGGTGCGGATCGCGCAACAATATTTCAGACTTATTTCATCCAGATCGGGCTGCTTTCGCTGCTTGGGGTGATAATCGGTGTCGTCCTGGGGGCCATCGCTCCTTTGCTTTTTGCACCGTTGATCTCAGCCCGCCTCCCGATTCCCGCGGCTTTTTCGATCTATCCCCTGCCACTGATTGAGGCCGGGATTTACGGCCTGTTAACCGCTTTCGCCTTTACGCTTTGGCCCTTGGCACGCAGCGAGAATATAAGGGCAGCGACCCTGTTTCGTGACGCCTGGGAAGGTGCTGCACGATTCCCGGCACCGCGATATATGGTGGTGATTGCCCTTACTGTGGCCCTGTTGATCGGGCTTGCGGGTTGGTTCAACGGCAGTTGGTGGCTGACGCTTTGGACATTGGGTGGCATTGCCGGAGCGCTCTTGATCCTGACGCTGGCGGCTGGGGTTGTCCGGTTTCTTGCGCTGCGCGCGGCGCATTTTGCTCGTGGGCATCCCAAGTTGCGTTGGGCGCTGACCGCAATCGGCGGAAATGGCGAAGGGGCAAGTGCTGTCGTGCTGTCCCTTGGGCTTGGGCTGTCGGTGTTGGCCGCTGTCGGTCAGATCGACGGCAATCTGCGGCAGGCAATTTCGGGAAACCTGCCTGATGTCGCCCCCTCATATTTCTTTGTCGATATCCAGAAGGATCAGATCGACGGCTACACGAAGCGGCTTGAGGATGACCCCGCCGTCAGCCGCATCGACACAGCGCCGATGCTGCGCGGTGTCGTGACCGAGATTAATGGCCGTCCGGCCAAAGAAGTTGCTGGTGATCATTGGGTTGTGCGCGGGGACCGTGGCGTGACCTATGCCGCAACGCCGGGTGACGACGCAATCATCACAGCAGGCGAATGGTGGGGGCCCGACTATACCGGCCCGCCGCTGATCAGTTTCGCCGCAGAAGAGGCCGAGGAAATCGGCCTGAGCTTGGGCGATACACTGACGATCAACGTGCTAGGTCGCGATGTTACCGGTACGATTGCAAGCTTCCAAGAGGTCGATTTTTCCACCGCCGGGATTGGCTTTATTCTGACGATGAATCATTCTGCGCTCAGCGCCGCACCTCATACATTCATCTCGACTGTCTATGCTGACGAAGACGCCGAAGCGGCGATCCTGCGGGATCTTGCAACCGCCTATCCCAACATCACAGCGATCCGAGTGCGCGATGCGATTGACCGTGTTGCTGCGGTTTTGAACGGCTTGGCTGCGGCCGTATCCTACGGTGCAGCAGCGACCTTGCTGACCGGATTTTTGGTGCTTATCGGTGCCGCCGCAGCGGGGGCAGATGCGCGCCGATACGAGGCTGCATTGCTGAAAACACTGGGGGCCTCGCGCCGTTCTATCGCAACCAGCTTTTTGTTGCGTGCAGCGCTACTGGGCTTTTTCGCGGGGGTTGTGGCCTTGATTGCGGGGATATTGGGCGGTTGGGCCGTCAGCCGGTTTATAATGGAAACAGACTTTAACGTTGTGTGGCCCTCGGCCATCCTTATCATCCTCGGTGGCGCGATAGCTTCGGTTCTGGCGTCACTCGGCTTCGCGGTCAAGGCACTGAATGCGCGCCCTGCGCAGGTGCTTCGTGCGCGGGAATAGACCCTAATCAAGAGCCCATCAAAGGGATATGCAAACATGACAGACAACCTGCCCGCAGCGCTGCCACCCGTCCTAAGCCACGCACAACAGGCCCATGTCATCAACATCCTGCGGCGCGCAGCCAAGACCGAAGTGATGCCGCGATTTCGCAACTTGAGCGCGTCGGACATCACCACCAAGACCAGCCCTCACGATCTGGTCACCACCGCTGATCTGGCCGCCGAGGCGATGATCACCCGCGCCTTGCGCATCGCCTTTCCAAGCGCGCTGATCGTCGGGGAAGAAGCCGCTGCCAGCAATCCTGACCTGCTCGACAAAATCGCAGATGCGCCGCTTGCTTTCATCATCGATCCTATCGATGGCACCTCTAACTTCACGCACGGGCTGGCGCTGTTCGGAATGATCTTGGCCGTTACCCGGTTTGGCAAGACCGGTTTCGGGGTAATCTATGATCCGGTGAACGACGATTGGGTGATCGCGGATACACAAAGCCCCGCCCGCCTTGAACGCCCCATCAGACCTGCGCGCGCCATGAAGGTCGCCATTGGAAAGCCTGTCGATGGTCTGACCGGGTACATCCCGCTTGGCCAGTTCCCAAAAGAATTCCAGCCGAAGCTGGCCGCCACATTCCCCAGCTTCTTTAGGATCCACACCCTGCGCTGCTCCGCGCATCAATATCGCATGCTGGCACAAGGTCATACCGATTTCATATTAGAGTGCCGGCTAAAGCCATGGGATCACGCCGCAGGTGCGTTGATTTGCGCCCAAGCCGGGGGGCATGTCGAAATGCTGTCTGGCGGTCCTTATGATGCGACCCTACGCAGCGGCTATTTGCTGGCAGCCCCCGACAGGGCAACGTGGAACAGATTGAAAAAGGTCTTTAACTTTCTGTTAGAATAGACGCGCGGAGGTGTCCCCGCGCGTCTTGATGTTTATTCCGCCGCTTCGGCATAATCCGACATTGGCGGGCAGGTGCAGATCAGGTTGCGGTCACCATGCACATTGTCCACCCGATTGACCGGCGGCCAGTATTTGTCCACCCGGAACGCACCGGGGGGAAAGCAACCTTGTTCGCGGCTATAGGGGCGATCCCATTCACCGACCAGATCCTCGACAGTGTGAGGCGCATTTTTCAACGCATTGTTTTCGCGTGGCATATCGCCATTCTCGATAGCGCGGATTTCATCCCGGATCGCCAGCATGGCGTCACAAAAACGGTCCAGTTCGGCTTTTGTCTCTGACTCCGTGGGTTCCACCATCAAGGTCCCGGCGACCGGAAAGCTCATGGTTGGAGCATGGAAACCCGCATCAATCAGACGTTTGGCGATGTCATCTACGGTAACGCCCGCTGTCTCCTCGAAGGGGCGCACATCGAAAATACACTCATGCGCCACCCGCCCTGTCGGCCCTTTATAAAGTACGTCAAACGCACCCTCGAGCCGTTTGGCGATATAATTGGCATTCAAGATCGCCACCCGTGTCGCTTGTGTCAGCCCCTCACCGCCCATCATCAGACAATAGGACCAAGAGATTGGCAGCAGCGAAGGCGACCCATAAGGTGCCGCCGAAACGGCCCCTTCGCCGCCATTGGGATGACCGGGGACATGGGGAACCAGATGCGCCTTGATCCCAATCGGTCCCATGCCAGGTCCGCCGCCGCCGTGTGGAATGCAGAACGTCTTGTGCAGGTTGAGGTGGCTGACATCGCCGCCAACGTCCCCGGGACGCGCCAGACCCACCATCGCGTTCATGTTGGCCCCGTCGATATAGACCTGACCGCCATGTTCATGCGTGATGCCGGTAATTTCGGTCACGGTTTCCTCGAACACGCCATGGGTCGAGGGATAGGTGATCATGCAGCCCGCAAGGTTCGCACTGTGCAGCTCTGCCTTGGCGCGGAAATCCTCCACATCAATGTCGCCGTTGGCAGCGGATTTGACCACAACCACCTTCCAGCCAACCATATTTGCGCTGGCGGGGTTCGTGCCGTGGGCCGATGTCGGGATCAGGCAGATGTTGCGATGCCCCTCGCCCTGTGCGCGGTGATAGGCCGCAATCGCCAAAAGCCCAGCGTACTCCCCCTGCGCACCCGAATTGGGCTGCATCGAGATCGCGTCATAGCCTGTGATATCGCACAGCTTGGCCGACAGATCATCGATCATATGCTTATACCCAAGCGCTTGATCTTCAGGCACAAACGGGTGGATCATCGAAAACTCGCGCCAGCTGACGGGCATCATTTCCGCTGCCGAATTCAGCTTCATCGTGCAAGACCCCAGCGGGATCATTGCCCGGTCCAGCGCCAAATCACGATCAGCCAGACGGCGCATATAGCGCATCATTTCGGTCTCGGCCCGGTTCATGTGGAAAATCGGATGCGTCAGATACTGGCTTTCGCGGATCATCTCTTCGGGGAAGCGGTAGTTGGCTTCAAACTTCTCGTCTGCGCGGACAATTCCAAACGCCCGCCAGACAGCCTCGATCGTGGCCGAAGTTGTACGCTCGTCCAGCGATATGCCAACGCGGGTCTCGCCAACGCGACGCAGGTTAATCCCTTCATCCACAGCAGATTTCATCACTGCCGCTTGCAGGGGGCCGACATCAACGGTGATCGTATCGAAAAACGCACGTGGATCGACCTTAAATCCCGCTTCCTCAAGGCCGTTCGCCAGCCGTACCGTCTTGCGGTGAATGCGTTGCGCGATGGCCTTCAGCCCTTCTGGGCCATGAAATACGGCATACATCGATGCCATCACCGCCAACAACGCCTGCGCGGTGCAGACGTTGGATGTCGCCTTCTCGCGCCGGATGTGCTGCTCGCGGGTTTGCAGGGACAGCCGGTAAGCGCGGTTGCCGTGTGAATCAATCGACACGCCAACCAGACGCCCTGGCATGGCGCGTTTATAGGCGTCTTTGCACGCCATATAAGCAGCGTGCGGCCCGCCATATCCTTCAGGTACGCCAAACCGCTGGGTCGATCCGACAGCGATATCCGCCCCCATAGCACCGGGTTCCTTCAACAGCGTCAAGGCCATCGGGTCCGCGGTCACAATTCCCAAAGCACCAGCGCCATGGAGTGCTGCAATATGCGACGTGAAATCACGCACATGACCGTAGGTGCCCGGATATTGGAAGATCGCACCAAAGACCTTGTCCGCCTCCATCTTGTCGGGATCACCTACGATAACCTCGATATCCAAAGGCTCGGCACGGGTCTGGATCACCGCAATGTTCTGTGGATGACAATCGCGATCGACAAAGAATGCCTTGGCCTTTGATTTGGCCACGCGCATCGCCATCGTCATCGCTTCGGCACAGGCTGTCGCCTCGTCCAACAAGGACGCGTTGGCAACCTCGAGGCCAGTCAGATCACACACCATCGTCTGAAAGTTCAGCAGCGCTTCAAGGCGTCCCTGACTGATCTCTGGCTGATAGGGCGTATAGGCGGTGTACCAGGCAGGATTTTCGAAGATATTGCGCTGGATTGCCGGAGGCGTGACCGTCCCATGGTAGCCCTGCCCGATCAGCGATGTCAGCACCTTGTTCTTGCCTGCCACCACGCGCAAATGCTCAAGCACCTCGCGCTCGGACATGGGCTTGCCAAAATCGAGTGGGTCTTTTTGACGGATGTTCGCAGGCATCGTATCGTCAATCAACGCAGCAAGGCTCTGCGCGCCTACGGTCTTCAACATATCCGACATTTCCGCCGGAGACGGTCCGATATGTCTGCGATTGGCAAAATCATACGGCAGGTATTCGGTTGGTTTAAAAACCATGGCACAACGCCCCTCTTCCAAATGGTCTAAAATCCCCGCCGGAGGCTCCGACGGGGCGGCAGGCTTATCCGATGAACTTCTGGTAGCCCGCTTCATCCATGAATTCATCCATCTGACTGGGATCGGATGCCTTCATCTTAAAGAACCACGCCTCGCCCTGAGGGTCATCATTCACCATCCCGGGGGTATCGGTAAGCGTGCTGTTTACTTCGGTAATCTCGCCGTCAATCGGTGCCAGAATGTCGGAGGCGGCCTTGACGGATTCGATCACAACGACTTCGTCATCCTTGCTTACAACTGTCCCTTCAGAGGGCAGTTCTACAAACACCACATCGCCAAGCTGTTCCGCTGCGTGGATGGTGATACCCACCACAATCTCGTCACCCTCAACCCGCAGCCATTCATGCTCTTCGGTAAACTTCATCATTAGGTCCTCTTGTTGATTATCTTTTAAAATTCGCCGCCACAAAGGGCAGTTTGGCCACGCTTACCGGCAAACGCTTGCCGCGCACCTCGCCCCAAAGCGCTGTGTCAACGCTGGCATATTCCGCGCCAACATAGCCCATTGCAACAGGCATCCCCAGGGTTGGACCGAAGCTGCCCGATGTCACATGGCCAACAAGTCGGCCCCCATCCTCGGCATCATAAAGCTGCGTGCCTTCGCGCATCGGTGCGCGGCCTTGCGGCGCCAGCCCCACACGCTTGCGCGCGACGCCATCCTCAAAAGCCGCCTGAACAACCTGCGCGCCCGGATAACCGCCTTCACGCGCGCCCCCGGCACGGCGGATCTTTTGGATTGCCCAGTTCAAACTTGCCTCGACCGGATTGGTCTGTGCGTCGATATCATTGCCATAAAGGCAGAGCCCTGCCTCAAGTCTCAAGGAATCCCGCGCACCAAGGCCAATCGGCTCTACGCCCTCGATCGCGAGCAACCCACGCACGACTGTTTCGGCCTCATCCGCTGGCACTGAAATCTCATACCCATCTTCGCCTGTGTAGCCCGAGCGCGAGGCCCAGACCTCGACCCCATCAAGGCTAAGCGCCCCAAAATCCATAAATCGCATATTGGCTGCCGTTGGATCAATCGTTGCCAACGCAGCCTCGGCACCCGGCCCTTGCAACGCGATCAAAGCGCGATCATCTATGGCTGTCACTGTCACCTGAGGCTCAAGCGCTGCTTTCATCCGGGCAATATCTGCCCCCTTGCATGCAGCGTTTACCACCACAAACAGATCGTTCCCACGTCGTGCAAACATCAGATCGTCTTCGATCCCGCCCACATCATTGATGAACAACCCGTAGCGCTGGCGCCCGTCGGCAAGACCCAGCACGTCCATCGGGACCAGCGTCTCGAACGCCGTGGCAACAGCCTCCCATGACGCGCCAGACAGTATCACCTGCCCCATATGACTGACATCGAACAGCCCTGCAAAGTTGCGGGTGTGAAGGTGCTCTTTCATCACGCCCATCGGGTACTGAACCGGCATCGAATAGCCCGCAAAGGGGACCATCTTGCCGCCCAGTTCCAAGTGCAGATCGTATAGCGGGGTCTGTTGCAAATCGCTCATGGTCGCAGGCTCTCTTTCACTATCCAGAGGGCTTTCTACCACACTGGCACCAAGCAGGCCGCACGGATGCAACCAACAAAATGCCCCCTCTGTCCTTTGGCCTGAGATCGTTATCCCTTCGGCGGGCGCGCAAGGCACCACTCTCCAGAGTGTGTCGGTCCCGCAACGGTCCATTCGCCTGAGAGTTTCCGGGGCGGTTGCTCCTTCGGCACCGGATTAAACCAGTTCTCCCGATACGGTGGCCAAGTGCTATGCTGGATACGGCCGCTGCGTCAAGCAAACTCGGAGTTTGACGGCAAAATGTTTGGGGTGGTGCTGCAGGTTTCATCGCAAATGCGGATACCGTGGACATCAAGGCCCCGCTGCGCCAAAACCATGCGCATGATACCCTATTTTTTCGGCTATGGCAGCCTTGTGAACCGCAGCACCCATACCTACCCCGATGCACGCCCTGCGCAGCTATCGGGTTGGCGGCGCGTCTGGGTGCGTACCGCAAGACGCGATGTTGTTTTCCTAAGCGTAGAGCCTGACATCGAGACAAACATTGACGGTTTGATCGCGGCGGTCCCCGGCGCAGATTGGCAAGCGCTTGATGCACGCGAATTTGGCTATGACCGGCTCAGTTCAGGCAGTGCCGTGCTGCACGACGTTTTGCCTTCTCCAGACATGGCCCATTATTCAATCGCACCCCAGCACCGACACACAGACGGTAACCATACAATCTTGCTCAGTTATCTGGATGTCGTGGTGCAAGGCTTTTACCGTGAATATGGGCCAGAAGGCGTGACACGTTTTTTTGATACAACACAGGGCTGGGAATCACCAATTTTGAACGACCGCGCAGCACCACGCTATCCAAGGCACCAGACCCTAACACGGCAGGAAACTGCGCTTGTTGACGACAACCTCGCCCGTTTAATGGCGCAATTACAGTAACGCCATCAATCGCCCTTCGCGGCCTGAATTCATTTTGCCGAATAAACTCTCGCCGAAGGCTCCCGAACCTGCGTCCGGGGGCCTCGCCAGATCATCTGCGCGCTTTTACGACTTTCAAAAGCGGCATCACCGCAGCCATTTCGGGGCCCTGCGCTTGTCCGGTCAGCGCCAGACGCAGGGGCATAAACAGCGTTTTGCCTTTGCGCCCAGTCTTTTCCTTCACTGCAGTGGTCCAGGTGCTCCAGGTCGTCTCGTCAAACTCGCCCTCGGGCAACATCGCCATTGCTTCGACGATGAACTCTTTATCCTCGTCGGCGATCATCGGTTCCGCGCCTTTGCTGAACATGTCCCACCACCCCCTGAGGTCTTGCAATGTGGTAATGTTTTCGCGCGTTACCTGCCAGAACAGCGCAGCCTTATCGTCGGGCACACCAAGCGCTTTGATCTCGCCGGCCACATCCGGCAGCGATAATGTCTGCAAATATCGGCTTGTCATCGGGAACAGGTCTTCGACGTCGAACTTGGTCGGGGCAGAGCCAAAATTATTGATCTCAAATCCGTCGATCAGTTGCTTCATTTCAGTGCGCAACTCAATCGGGTCAGACGACCCCAGCCGTGCCATGATCGATAGCAATGCAAAAGGTTGCACTCCGCGTTCGCGCAGATCACGCAGGGCCAACACGCCCAAACGCTTTGACAGCGCCTCGCCTTGTGGTCCGGTCAGCAGCGAGTGGTGGGCAAATGTCGGAACCGCACCGCCCAGTGCCTGCATAATCTGAATTTGGGTTGCCGTGTTGGTCACGTGGTCCGACCCGCGCACCACATTGGTCACGCCCATTTCCGTATCATCCACAACCGACGCCAAGGTATACAAAATCTGCCCATCCGCCCGGATCAGCACAGGGTCAGAAACCGAGGCCGCATCGATCGAGATGTCGCCAAGGATGCCGTCTTTCCATTCGATGCGTTCCTGATCCAGCCTGAACCGCCAGACGCCGGGGCCACGCTCTTCGCGCAGTTTGGTTTTTTCAGCCTCTGTCAGGTTCAGCGCAGCACGGTCATAGACCGGTGGCTTGCCCATGTTCAGCTGTTTCTTGCGCTTCAGGTCCAGCTCTGTCGGCGTTTCCCACGCCTCATAGAAACGTCCCATTTCACGCAGCTTTTCTGCCGCCTCACGGTATTTTTCAAGCCGCTCGGATTGACGTTCGACGCGGTCCCAGTGCAGGCCCAGCCACGTCAGGTCTTCTTTCAGACCGTCGACGTATTCCTCTTTGCTGCGGATGGGATCGGTGTCGTCGATCCGCAGGATAAAGGTGCCGCCATTCTTGCGTGCAATCATATAGTTCATCAGCGCGGTGCGCAGGTTGCCAACATGAATATAGCCGGTGGGCGACGGAGCGAAGCGGGTGATAGTCATTTAGTTCTCCTGATTGGCCGCTGGCTTGTCATAGCGCCGCCAGATTGTCCAGAAAATGAGGCGGCGTTCAGCTTGGATCACGCCAGCGGTTCGCAATGGGATAGCGCCTGTCCAGCCAAAACGCACCCTTGGTCAGACGCGGCCCCGGGGCGGACTGGAAGCGCTTGTATTCGCTGATGTATATCAGATGTTCGACCTTCTTGGCGATATCCCTGTCAAAACCTGCGGCGACACAATCGGCAATCGACCCATTCTGATCTACCAAGATATCCAGCATCGCATCGAGATCGGGGTAATCGGGCAGGCTGTCGCTGTCCTTTTGGTCATTGCGCAGTTCCGCCGTGGGCGGTTTGTCGATAATTCGCGGACTGATCACCTCGCCCTCGGGGCCCATCATCCAGTCCCGGTGATTAGCATTGCGCCAGCGGCACGTCTCGAAAACACGCGTTTTATAAAGATCTTTGATCGGATTATAACCCCCTGACATATCGCCATAGATCGTCGCATAACCAACTGCTACTTCGGATTTATTGCCCGTCGTAAGCAGCATTTCACCAAACTTGTTGCTCAGCGCCATCAACAGCAGCCCACGCAGGCGCGACTGGATGTTTTCCTCTGTCAGGTCCGGTGTGGTGCCCTCGAACAAAGGGGCCAGCGTGTCAGTGATCGCCGCGCGGCCTTGGGTAATCGGCACATAATCATACCGACAGCCCAGCGCCTTGGCGACCGCCTCGGCATCATCCAGCGAGGCTTGCGAGGTATATTCAGAAGGCAGCATCACACAGCGCACGTTATCTGCGCCCAAGGCATCCACCGCAATCGCCGCCACAATCGCCGAATCGATCCCGCCAGACAGGCCCAACAGAACCTTCTTAAAGCCCGTCTTGCGGATGTAATCCCGCAGACCAAGAACCATAACGCGGTAATCTTGTTCGTATTCAGAGGGCAAATGCGCTTTGGGGCCGTCGACAATGCGCCAACCTTCCGGCCCGCGCTCCAGATCAATATGGGCAATCTCAGCGACAAATGACGGCATCTGAAACGCCAGCTTGCCGCTCGGATTCAGGCCGAAACTGGCCCCGTCAAATATTTGGTCATCCTGCCCGCCGACCATATTTAGGTAAATCAGCGGCAGTTCAGTCTCAATCACGCGGGCGACCATATTGTTCAGACGCGTTTCGAACTTGCCCCGGTAATAGGGCGACCCGTTCGGCACAAGCAGGAACTCAGCGCCCGTTTCGGCCAGTGTCTCGGACACATCAGGATGCCAGGCATCCTCGCAAATCGGGCTGCCAATGCGGGTGTCACCTACCGAATAGGGACCGCCCAAAGGCCCACTGTCAAAGATGCGCATCTCATCGAAAACCGTCTCGTTGGGCAGGTTATGCTTAAGGACGCGACTCGCAATCTTGCCACCCTTCAGGATCAGGTAAGCGTTATAAAGCGCCGCCCCCTCGACCCAAGGTGCGCCAATCGCCAGCGCAGGGCCATCAGCACAATCCGCTGCCAGCGCCTCAATATGGGTCATCACATCCAGTTGAAACGCGTGCTTCATCACCAGGTCTTGCGCATTATATCCCGTTATAAACATCTCGGGCAATGCGACCAGATCGGCACCAGCCTCCTTGCCTTGCTGCCATGCACCGCGCGCGAGGGCGGCGTTTCCAGCCAAATCTCCGACCGTGGGGTTCAGTTGCCCCAGCGTGATGCGAAAACGCGATGTCATGTGACATTCCTTCGATAACTTGCGCCACGATGTAGCAGATCGTGGCGCAAGGGAAAGGCCAAGGGCCGCGCAGGGCCGCAAAAGACGATTGCCCCCTTGGTGACCATTGCTTAGTCTGGCCGCTAACGAAGACGCCAGTTCAGATTTGGCCCTCTTACATTCGAAAGCAGTGAAATGTCCCGATTGACCCTAACCCAGCTTATCTTTTGCCTTGGCATACTGCCGTTCACGGCCCTTGCTCAAGACGGTTCGGTGATGAGCAAACAATACGACGATGGCGGGATTTACGAGGGCACGTTTCGCGGCGGCGTCCAGCACGGCACAGGCACCTACACGCTGCCCAACGGGTACGAGTATGAAGGCGAGTGGGTGGACGGGGAAATCAGGGGCGCAGGGACAGCGCGGTTCCCGAACGGATCAATCTATGAGGGGAATTTCTCAAAGGGCAAGCCTGACGGTTTCGGCCGTATCACATTTGCGGATGGCGGTACCTATGAGGGCGAATGGGAAGCCGGTGCAATCATGGGCCGCGGCATTGCGCTTTATGCCAACGGCGTGCGCTATGAGGGATCGTTTCGCAATGCCAAGCATCATGGCAAGGGCGTCATGCAATCGCCCGGCGGCTACGAGTATCAGGGCGATTGGGTCGATGGCGTCAAACAAGGTGTGGGCAAGATCACTTACCCCGACGGTGCCGTGTACGATGGTGAGATCCAAGATGGCCAACGCAGCGGAACAGGCACGCTGAACATGCCGGATGGGCTTACCTATGTGGGTTTGTGGAAAGATGGTCAGATTGACGGTAAAGGCACCCTGACCCAACCAAATGGCGACGTCTACGAAGGCGATCTGGTCGCGGGTCAGCGCATGGGTGCAGGCAAAGTGACCTACGCCAATGGCGACATCTACGAGGGTGACTTCAAGGATGACAGACGCGATGGCCAAGGGACATTCACGGGCACCGATGGATATGTCTACAGCGGCTCTTGGGTTGCCGGACAAATCGAGGGGGAAGGTCAGGTGACCTACCCTGACGGCTCTGTCTATGTTGGTTCTTTCCGCGATGATCTGGCCGACGGTCAGGGCAAAATCACCTATCCTGACGGGTCCAGCTACGAAGGTGCCTGGGCCGTAGGCGTGATTGAGGGGCGCGGCACTGCGACCTATCCCAACGGCATCGTCTATGAGGGTGACTTCAAGAACGCGCGCAACGACGGGATGGGCACGATGACCTATGCCGATGGGTATCGCTATGAGGGCGGCTGGAAAGACGGCCAGCGTCATGGCACGGGCACGGCGACCTATCCTGATGGCACAGTATATTCAGGCAACTTCACCAAAGGGCAACGCGAAGGGCAAGGTAAGATCATCATGGCCGACGGCTTTGTCTACGAGGGCAGTTGGGTCGATGGCGTGATACAAGGTCAAGGCACAGCGACCTATGCAAATGGCGATGTGTACGAAGGATCGTTCCAAGATGGAAAACGGCAAGGCACAGGAACCATGCGTTACGGCACAGGCGAAGAGGCCTCTGGCAATTGGGTGAATGGTGCTTTGGTAGAGTAACGCAAGCGGCTTGCCATACCGACCCGATCCGGACTGCATGGTCCGGCTTCTCTGGCTCTTAAATATCCCCCGCGCGGAGCGCAAAAAACCCTGTCAGCAGCCTCAAACCACCTCACCCGCGTCCAATTTCTTCAAGATCGCATCCCCCTCGGCCAAGACAGTCTCGCGTTTTTCCTGATCCATGCGATCCCAGGTCCGGTACATATTCCCCATACGCGGATTATTTGAAAACCGTTCCCGATGCCGATCCAGAAAATGCCAATACAGCAGATTGAACGGACAGGCATTTTCCCCTGTCTTCGCAGTCACCGAATAATGGCAAGTCTTGCAATGATCGGACATGCGATTGATGTAAGATCCCGACGACACATAGGGCTTTGACGCAATAACCCCGCCATCGGCAAACTGGCTCATGCCGACGACATTCGGGGCCTCGACCCACTCAAACGCATCCGCATAGACCGCCAGATACCATTCATGCACCTGATGCGGGTCAATCCCCGCCAACAATGCGAAGTTTCCGGTCACCATCAACCGCTGAATATGGTGTGCATAAGCCTGCTCTTGCGTCTGCTTCACTGCCTTGCCGACGCAATTCATCTTGGTCTCGCCGCCCCAATAGAAGGCGGGCAGATCACGGGACTGTTTTAAGATGTTGCGCTTGGTATAGTCTGGCCCCTCAAGAAAATAGATGCCACGCACATATTCACGCCAGCCGATGATCTGCCGGATGAAACCTTCGACCGCATTGATCGGGGCATCTCCCTTGGCATAGGCCTTGGCTGCCGCCTCGCAGACCTCCAAAGGCCCAAGCAGCCCGATATTAAGGTAGGGCGAGATCACAGCATGATACAAAAACGGGTGATCATTCAGCATCGCATCCTGATAATCGCCAAAGCGCGGCAAGGCGTGTTTGATGAAATATGTCAAAGCCTCGAGCGCCTCAGCGCGGGTGGTGGCAAAGTTGAACGGCTCAAGATCGCCAAAGTGATCGCCAAAACGTGTGCCCACAAGATCCAACACCTCGCGGGTCGTGGCATCGGGTTCGAATTGCAGTGGCCCACCCACGGTCACATCCCCCGGCGCGGCTTTCCGGTTATCGTGGTCGAAATTCCACTTGTCGCCCGCAGGTTTGTCGCCCTCCATCAAAAGGCCAGTCTTGCGGCGCATGTCGCGGTAGAAATACTCCATCCGCAGGGCCTTGCGCCCCTCGGCCCAGCCTTCAAACTCGGCATGAGACGCCAAAAAACGGTCGTCTTGCAAAATCTCGACCTTAAGCGGCGCGTATTTCAGCTTGTCAATCAGCCGCCATTCGCCGGGTTCCGTGGCAAGAACCTCTGACGCACCTGTCTGTTCGGCGCGGCGCAGCAATTCGCCCACGATCGAGCCTGCATTCTCCGTATCATCCAACTGGCTGTAGGCAACGGTCCAGCCGTCGTCCTCAAGCGCGCGGGCAAATTTGCGCATCGCGGCAAAGATCAGCGCGATCTTTTTGGGGTGATGCTTGACGTAGCCTGCCTCGTCCATGACCTCGGCCATCACAACGGTGTCCGACGCTTTATCCGCCTCACGCAGGGCACTCAGCCCCTCGGACAGCTGGTCACCCAGAACCAGAACCAGACGCGCTACCATTGGACGGGCTTTCCAGCCCAGTCAAAGAACTTCCCGGTCTGTTCAGGGGTCAAACCGTCAATGACCGCCAGCAGGTTCTGCGCGGCATCGGATGCGTCAACTGCCGGATGACGGCCCAGATATTTCTCGGTGAACGGCGTTTTCACCGTGCCGGGATGCAGCGCCACACAGATGCTTTGCTTGTGCGACCGCGCCAATTCAATGGCTGAGGTATGCACGATCTGGTTCACCGCCGCCTTGGCGCTGCGGTAGCTGATCCAGCCCCCGATCTTGTTATCGCCAATCGACCCGACCCGCGCCGACAGTACTGCAAAAACCCCTCGCCCGTCGCGCGGCAGCAAGTCGGCCGCATGGCGCAGAACCAAAGCAGGACCGATCGCGTTCAAGGCAAACTGGTCCATCATCGCTTTTTGAGTGATGGATTTGATTGTTTTCTCGGGCTCGGCCCCGTCGATCTCCAACGCACCAGAGGCGACCAGAACAACGTCAAACGGGCCTTCCAATGCACGAAGATGCTGTTCAACACTCGTCTCATCGGTCAGGTCCAAACCGTCAACCGACCGCGACAGGCCTGTGACACGATCGCCGCGCGCTTCATATGCCGACGCCAAGGCCGATCCGACCCCGCCCGACGCTCCAATAATCAAAATCTGTTTCATGAAGGTCAGGTAGCTGAAACGCCGCTACCTTCAACTCGATAAATGTTCGCGCCAAAAAACCCTTCCCATTTGGATTTTGGCGGGTATAACTTGGCGATATGAAAAACGCTGATCATACGTCGATCCTGCCGCGCCCTTGCGCGCCGCTTTTGCGTGCCAACCTACTCCTGCTTATCCGCCTCTGAGCGTGCCATTCGGCGCGCCCGCTCAGAGGGATGCGCCGCGCGCCACGGATTTGAAAGCAGAATGAAAGAACCCAAAACATGACCGATACGACAAAACAAGACCGCGTCTTGATCTTTGATACGACGTTGCGCGATGGTGAACAATCGCCCGGTGCCACCATGACCCATGCCGAAAAGATCGAAATCGCCGGTCTGCTGGATGAAATGGGCGTCGACATCATCGAGGCTGGCTTTCCCATCGCCTCGGAAGGCGACTTTGCCGCCGTAAGCGAAATTGCACGCCTCTCGAAGAACTCCGTCATTTGCGGTCTGGCCCGTGCGCAGCTTGGCGATATTGATCGCTGCTGGGACGCCGTAAAGCACGCAGCCCAGCCTCGTATTCATACGTTTATCGGCACCTCGCCGCTGCACCGCGCCATTCCAAACCTAACCATGGACCAGATGGCCGAGCGGATTCACGAAACCGTCACCCATGCGCGCAACCTGTGCGATAACGTGCAATGGTCGCCGATGGACGCCACACGGACCGAGTTGGATTACCTCTACCGGACCGTTGAAATCGCGATCAAGGCCGGGGCAACCACGATCAACATTCCCGATACGGTCGGCTACACAGCCCCCCGTGAAAGCGCCGATCTGATCCGCAAGCTGCTGGAGAACGTACCCGGCGCAGACGAGATCATCTTTGCCACCCATTGCCACAACGACCTTGGCATGGCGACCGCCAACAGCCTTGCGGCAGTCGAGGCGGGCGCACGGCAGATCGAATGTACGATCAATGGTTTGGGCGAACGCGCAGGCAACACCGCGCTGGAAGAAGTCGTGATGGCCTTGCGTGTGCGCAACGATATCATGCCGTTCCAAACCCGCGTGGACAGCACCAAGCTGATGAACATCTCGCGGCGTGTTGCAACAGTGTCGGGCTTTGCGGTGCAGTTCAACAAGGCGATTGTTGGCAAGAATGCCTTTGCGCATGAAAGCGGCATCCATCAGGACGGCATGTTGAAAAACGCCGAAACCTTCGAGATCATGCGCCCAGAGGACGTGGGCCTGACCGAGACCAACATCGTGATGGGAAAGCATTCGGGCCGCGCCGCGCTGCGCTCGAAGCTGGAAAACCTCGGCTATGAACTGGGCGACAACCAGTTGAAGGATGTGTTTGTCCGGTTCAAGGAACTGGCGGACCGCAAGAAAGAGATCTACGACGAAGATCTGATTGCGTTGATGCGCATCGCCACTGATCCTGAAAGCGACCGGATCAAGCTGAAATCGATGCATGTGGTATGCGGGACCGACGGGCCAAACGTCGCCAAAATGACCCTGTCAATTGATGGCGCGGATCACAGCACCGAACAGACAGGCGACGGGCCTGTTGATGCGTCGTTCAAGTGTATCAAGGCGCTGGTGGATCACACTGCGCGCTTGCAGCTCTATCAGGTGAACGCCGTTACCGAAGGGACAGACGCACAGGCAACAGTTTCCGTGCGTATCGAAGAAGAAGGGCGCATTGTGACAGGCCAGTCAGCCGATACCGATACGGTTGTCGCCTCTGCGCGTGCATATATTCATGCGCTTAACCGTTTGCTGGTGCGCCGCGAAAAGGGCGGCACCGACAAGCGCGAGGTCAGCTATAAAGACGCGAGCTAGTAAATCGCCAAGGCAGGGTTTCGGCCCTGCCTTGGGCTTAACGATACGGGTTCTTTGGCGCACGATCATCCGACAGCGACGCCTGCGAACGTTCCACGATCAACACGGTTGCATCGGCCAGATGCTGACGCTCGATGCTGTAATCTCCGCGCGCAACCCGCAGTTTATGCGCTTCCAGCATGACTTCGGCATGGGACGATCCGCGCGGCGGGATGAACGTGTAACATGCCAGTTCGATCAAAAACCCCAGCGGGTCTTTGAAATAGATCGAATGCATAAACCCGCGGTCCTTGATGCCTGAATGGCCAATGCCACGGCTTTCCAACCGCTCCGGCACTTGGTCAAACATGGCGCGGTCAACCTCAAAGGCGATATGATGGACGCAGCCCGCGTCAGTCGGGGTGCGGCTGCGATCGACCTTTCGGTTCTCATTGGTAAAGATCGTGATCAACCGCCCGTCACCGGGATCGAAATACAAATGCCCCTCGAGGGCATCGTCCAGATTAGGCTGCTCAAAGATAAAGGGCATGCCCAAAACGCCTTCCCAGAAATCCAGGCTGGTCTGGCGGTCTGCCCCCATCAAGGTGATGTGATGGACGCCGACAACTTGAATCTTTTGCATTTTATTCGCCCCTCATTATGACTGTCAGAAAAACATACCTCACTGGCGACATCACGCCACCCCAATAGTCAACCCCCCTTTCGTCTTTGGCATCATCGGCCTATAAGCCCTTCAGCCCGCCTCTGATCAGAGTCGTCGGGCCAATACGAATTTTTGCAAGGTTCAACTGCTCATGTCGATATTTGATAATCTCCGCGGTCTGTTTTCATCAGATATGGCAATTGACCTTGGGACGGCGAACACGCTGGTTTACGTCAAAGGCAAGGGTATCGTTTTGTCCGAGCCGTCGGTGGTGGCATATCACGTCAAGGATGGCGTGAAAAAAGTGCTTGCGGTAGGCGAGGATGCCAAGCTGATGCTGGGCCGGACCCCCGGTTCAATCGAGGCCATCCGCCCGATGCGCGAAGGGGTCATCGCAGACTTCGACACTGCCGAAGAGATGATCAAACACTTCATCCGCAAAGTGCACAAACGGTCGACCTTCTCCAAGCCCAAGATCATCGTCTGTGTGCCGCACGGCGCGACCCCGGTGGAAAAACGGGCGATCCGCCAGTCGGTTTTGTCAGCCGGCGCACGCCGTGCCGGTTTGATTGCCGAACCGATTGCCGCTGCCATTGGTGCAGGTATGCCGATCACCGATCCGACCGGTAACATGGTTGTCGATATCGGTGGTGGTACGACAGAGGTTGCGGTTCTGTCGCTGGGCGACATCGTCTATGCGCGCTCGGTTCGTGTCGGTGGTGACCGCATGGACGAGGCGATCATCAGCTACCTGCGTCGTCAGCAAAACCTGCTGGTCGGTGAAACCACGGCAGAGCGCATCAAGACCTCCATCGGGACGGCACGGATGCCCGACGACGGGCGCGGTACATCAATGCAAATCCGAGGCCGCGACCTTTTGAACGGTGTCCCCAAAGAAATCGAAGTGACCCAGGCGCAAATCGCCGAAGCGCTAGCCGAACCCGTGCAGCAAATCTGCGAGGCGGTGATGACAGCCCTTGAAACAACGCCACCGGATCTGGCGGCGGACATCGTGGACCGTGGCGTCATGCTGACGGGCGGCGGCGCGTTGCTGGGCGATCTTGATCTGGCGTTGCGCGAGCAAACCGGTCTGGCGATTTCTGTGGCCGACGAGCCGCTCAATTGCGTGGCATTGGGCACCGGCAAGGCGTTGGAATACGAAAAACAACTTCGCCACGCCATCGACTACGACAGCTAAATCAGGCACTCTTAGGAAACGTCTGATCAGCGGCAGGTCGGCCCTGCCAAAACGGCAGGAAACACGCGACGCATGGCCACCGACCGATCCTCTTCGAATGATTTTGCACGGCCCTTGCGCCGAATTTTGCTTGCCGTGCTGATTCTGATCCTGACCGGCATTTTCCTGCTTTGGCGTATCGACAGCCCAAGGGTCGAGCGTTTTCGCGCCCAGATCACCGACAGTATTGTTCCCAATATGGATTGGGCCATGGCTCCGGTGACGGGCACGATAAATCTGTTGCGGGACTATCAAAGTTATCAGCGGCTGACCGTGCAAAATCAGGAGTTGCGGTCAGAACTACGTAAAATGCAGACGTGGAAAGAGGCGGCCCTTCAGCTTGAGCAGGAAAACGCACGTTTGCTGGATCTTAACAAGGTGCGGCTTGATCCCCGGCTGACCTATATCACAGGTGTGGTTTTGGCTGATTCCGGTTCCCCTTTCCGGCAATCGGTCTTGTTGAATGTTGGCGCGCGCGACGGTCTGGTCGAAGGCTGGGCCACCGTCGACGGGATCGGTCTGGTGGGACGCATCTCGGGGGTGGGGAAGGATACGGCGCGGGTGATCCTGGTGACCGACACGTCAAGCCGCATTCCCGCAACGATCCAACCCTCTGGGCAGCGCGCGATCATTGCGGGCGACAACTCATCAGCACCGCCAGTTGATTTTCTTGAGAACCCCGATCTTGTGCGCCCCGGTGACCGGGTGATCAGTTCGGGTGACGGCGGCGTCTTTCCTGCGGGTCTGCTGATCGGTCAGGTTGCAGCCGACCCGGGCGGGCGGCTGCGCGTGCGTCTTGCTGCAGATTTCGAGCGGCTCGAGTTTTTGCGCGTCTTGCGCGATCACGGTGCGGAAACGGTGACCGAAGGGGCAAACGTGATCCTTGATCAAACGATGCCCAGAATCGAGCCCGCAGAATAATGGACACGCTGTCGCCCCTTCGTTTGTGGATGATGCGCGCCGCTTTTTTGCTGTTGGCGACTGTCTTGCTGTTCTTCCACCTGTTGCCGATTGAAACGCAGCCCGTCGCTTTGTTCGAGCCAGACCTGCTGCCCCCTTTGAGCAGCATCGATCCTGCCGAAGCACGCCTGCGCGAGCTCCTTGATCAGGGAAGTGGGCGTTATTTGATTGCCCCCGATCTGATGATCGCCTTTGCCTTTGCATGGTCCTTACGCAGACCCGAATACGTTCCTGCCGTTTTACTCGCGGCTGTGTTTTTGCTTACCGATCTGCTGCTTCAACGCCCGCCCGGGTTATGGGCGCTTCTTGCATTTATCGCCTGTGAAAACCTCAAGGTGCGCGGGCGGTCCCTTCGGGATAGCAGCTTTGGCCCCGAGTGGCTGGCTGTGGCAATCTGGCTAACTGGTATTTTGCTGCTGAACCGCATTGTGCTATCATTGGTCCTGGTACCACGCCCCGACCTGAAGCTAAGTTTGATTGAGCTGGGACTGACGATCGTGACCTATCCTGTCGTTGTCTTGGTCACCCATTTGTTGATGGGTGTGCGCAAATCTGCACCGGGTGACTTCGACAGCTTTGGCGGGCGGGCATGAGGAGAGTAAGATGAGACGCAGCAGGGCAGAAACAGAGACCAACCATGCCAAGCTAAGCCGTCGTGCGGCGTTGCTGGGTGGCGTGCAACTGCTGTTCATGGGCGGCCTTGCCGCGCGGATGAATTATCTGCAAGTCGATCAGGCCGATCAATATCTTCTTCTGGCTGAAGAGAACCGCATTAACATCCGTCTGATCCCCCCTGCACGTGGTGAGATTTTTGACCGCAACGGTGTGCAACTGGCCCAGAATAGCCCGTCTTACCGTATCGTGATGGTACGCGAAGACGCGGGCGATGTGGACGACGTCATGCACCGCTTGGCAAAGGTGATCAAGCTTGATCCCGAAGCACGCGACCGCGCGATTGCTGAGGTGAAGGCCGCCGAACGTTTCCTTCCCGTCACCGTCGCCGATAACGTTAGCTGGGATGATCTAAGCCGGGTCTCCGTCAACGCGCCGGCCCTGCCCGGTATCAGCCCAGAGGTTGGCCTTACACGGGTTTATCCGCGCGGCTCTGATTTCGCCCATATCGTGGGCCGTGTGGGCCGCGTCAGTCAGGCGGACCTTGATGCACAAGAAACCCCCGATGCGGTCTTGCGGATACCGCGTTTTCAAATCGGGCGGATCAACGTCGAAGCCCGCGAAGAAGCCTTGTTGCGCGGGGCTGCAGGCACAAAACAGGTCGAGGTCAACGCCACAGGCCGCGTGATGCGTGAGCTCTCTCGTCGTGAGGGTCAATCAGGGGCCGACCTGCAACTGACCATCGACTCTCAACTGCAAAACTATGTGCAGGCCCGTTTGGGCGACGAAAGCGCTGCCGTCGTGATCATTGATTGCGAAAATGGTGACCTGATCGCCAATGCGTCGGCCCCCAGTTATGACCCGAACCTTTTTATCGGCGGGATTTCATCGGCTGATTATAACCCGATGCTCGAATCCAAATATCGCCCGCTGGTCAACAAAACCGTCCAAGGCAACTATCCGCCGGGATCGACCTACAAAATGGTGGTGGCGATGGCCGCGCTTGAGGAAGGGATCGTCGGGCCGGACGAGACAGTATATTGCCCTGGCCACCTTGAAGTTGGCGGGCGCAGGTTCCACTGCTGGAAACGCGCAGGTCACGGTTGGATCGACTTGGAAAATTCGCTCAAGCAGTCTTGTGACGTCTATTATTACGATCTTGCACTCAAGGTAAGGATCGAAAAAATCTCGGCCATGGCAAGGCAGCTTGGGCTGGGCATTCGCCACGAACTGCCCTTGTCATCAGTTTCAGCGGGTCTTGCCCCTACCAAAGCATGGAAGCAGGAAATGCGCGGGGCCAATTGGGTCATCGGCGACACGGTCAACGCCTCTATCGGGCAAGGCTTTACGCTTGCCTCTCCGCTGCAACTGGCCGTGATGACGGCGCGGCTTGCGACCAACCGGATGGTCATCCCACGCCTGATCAAATCCATCGACGGGGTCGAACAACCCTCTGGCGGCGGCGAGCCCCTTGGAATGAACGAAAATAACCTGCGTAAAATTCACAAGGGCATGCACGTTGTGGTGAATGATCGCCGCGGTACAGCATACCGGTCCCGCATCATCGCAGAAGACATGCGTATGGCAGGTAAGACTGGCACCAGTCAGGTCCGCAACATCACCAGCGCAGAGCGCGCGCGCGGCGTCAGTCGCAACGAAGATTTGCCATGGGAACGCCGGGATCACGCCTTGTTTGTAGCCTTCGCGCCCTCGGACAAGCCGCGCTACGCGGTGTCGGTACTGGTTGAACACGGTGGCGGCGGATCGACTGCTGCGGCCCCTATTGCACGTGACGTGATGCTGCAAGCACTCTACGGCGGAGAGCCGCCCCTTGACGCCTACCCGACCGCCGATCGGGGCCGGATTTCAGCGCAGCAAGAAAAGCTGCGCGAGGTTCAGCCCCAGGCGACGATCAAGGGTAAAGATCAAGCATGAGTTATCTTGAATATAGCGTCAAACATGTCCCAACGGGGCTCAGGAAAATACTGCACCTGAACTGGCCACTGACAATCCTTTTGGCATCGGTGGCAGGGGTTGGCTTTCTCATGCTCTACTCGGTTGCTGGGGGCTCGTTCACGCCTTGGGCAGAACCACAGATGAAGCGGTTCGCCCTTGGGCTGGTTTTGATGATTGCGGTGGGCATGGTGCCGATATGGATGTGGCGCAACCTTGCCGGTGTCGCATATGTCGGCACGGTCTTATTGCTGCTTGGCGTCGAGTTTTTCGGTTCTGTCGGGATGGGCGCGCAGCGCTGGATCGAATTGGGGTCGTTCCGGCTGCAACCGTCCGAACTGATGAAGATTACGTTGGTGATGATGCTTGCGGCTTATTATGACTGGCTTCCTGCGAAACGAACATCGCGCCCGATCTGGGTGCTTATCCCGATCATCATGGTGCTTGTCCCGACCTTTCTTGTTCTCAAACAACCCGACCTTGGTACCGCGATTTTGCTGTTGTTCGCGGGCGGCGGGCTGATCTTTCTTGCAGGTGTCCACTGGGCCTATTTTGCCGTTGTCATTACCGCTGGCGTTGGCCTGGTCACGGCAGTGTTTCAGTCACGTGGTACACCGTGGCAATTGCTGAAGGACTATCAGTTTCGCCGGATCGACACCTTTATCGACCCCAGCACAGATCCGCTGGGGGCGGGCTATCACATCACACAGTCCAAAATTGCTTTGGGCTCAGGTGGCTGGACGGGGCGCGGGTTCATGCAAGGAACCCAGTCGCGGCTGAATTTCCTGCCCGAAAAACACACCGACTTTATCTTTACCACATTGGCAGAGGAGTTCGGCTTTATCGGCGGGTTCTCGTTGCTGGGTCTTTATACGCTGATCTTGGTATTTTGCGTTGCAGCAGCCCTGATCAACAAGGATCGGTTTTCGTCCTTGCTGACCCTTGGCATTGCGCTCAACTTCTTTTTGTTTTTCGCGGTGAACATGTCGATGGTCATGGGGCTTGCCCCCGTCGTCGGCGTGCCGCTGCCGTTGGTCAGTTATGGCGGGTCAGCAATGCTGGTTCTGCTTTTGGCCTTCGGTCTGGTGCAATCCGCTCATGTCCATCGCCCGAGGTAGATCTTAATGACACTGAATATCCTGTTTGCCGCCCGCCCCGAACGCTGGGCCATCTACGAGACCCCGTTGCGTGATGCGCTGAATGCCGCCGGCATCAACGCACATCTTGCCACAGACATCCCTCCGGCCGAGGTTGATTACATTGTCTATGCACCCAACAGCCCGTTGCAGGATTTCACGCCATACACCCGTGCCAAAGCGGTGCTTAATCTATGGGCAGGCGTTGAGCAGATAACCGGAAATACGACCCTGCGCATTCCCCTGGCGCGGATGGTTGATCCGGGCTTGACCAAGGGGATGGTCGAATGGGTGACAGGACATGTCATGCGTTATCACCTGGGGCTAGATATCGACATATTGAACACCGGAACCGAGTGGAAACCACGCACGCCGCCGCTGGCGCAGGAACGCAAAGTCACCGTTTTGGGCATGGGCGCGTTGGGATGCGCGGTTGCCGAAACCCTTGTCAGCCTTGGTTTTGATGTTGCAGGCTGGTCGCGCAGCCAGAAAGATATCTCCGGTGTCACCTGTTTTCATGGCGACGAGGGTCTGCAAAAGGTGCTTGGCCGCACTGAAATCGCGGTCCTGCTGTTGCCAGACACGCCAGCAACGGAAGACACGATCAACTCCAAAACACTGGCCCTGATGCCAGACGGGGCCTTTATCATCAACCCTGGCCGCGGACCGTTGATTGATGATGACGCGTTGCTTGCCGCGCTGGATCAAGGAAAGATCGCACATGCCACGCTGGATGTTTTCCGCACGGAGCCCCTGCCAGCAACGCACTCCTATTGGGCGCATCCCAAGGTTACCGTAACGCCACATATCGCTGCGGAAACCCGCGAGAAAACGGCATCGCAGGTCATCGTTGAAAATATCCGGCGCGGCGAAGCAGGGGAAGAATTTCTGCACCTGGTCGACCGCGCTCTAGGCTATTGATCGACCAGTTTGCTTTTTATCATCTAGGGTTATGGGGCAAAACAGCCCGCATTTCATTTTGCCCCGTAAACTCTCGCCGAAGGCATGAAAGTGCTTTGCCGCTACGCCACCGTCAATCCGCGCCCTTTTAGCAAGGCCTCAACCCCCGGCAGACGCCCGCGAAACGCTGTATAAAGCGCTGCTGCGTCCTGACTGCCACCGGTCGACAGGATATGCGTCTCAAGCGCCTTTGCGCGTTCAGGATCGAATGCACCGCCCGCTTCTTCAAAAGCCTCGAACGCATCTGCATCCATCACCTCTGACCACATGTAGCTGTAGTATCCGCTGGAATAGCCATCGCCGGAAAAGACATGCGCAAACTGAGGCGTCGCATGACGCATCGTGATCGCGGCAGGCATCCCCAATGCGGCTAGGACATCGGCCTGCTTGGCCATCGGATCAGCAGACGCTTCGCTATCATGAAACTCCAGATCAACCAGCGCCGAAGCGACATATTCCACCGTAGAAAAGCCCATGTCGAAATTCGCGGCTCCCAGAACCTTGTCCAGCATCTCTTTCGGCATCGCCTCGCCGGTTTTGGCATGGGTGGCAAATTCGCTCAGCACCTCTGGCACTTCAAGCCAATGCTCGTAAAGCTGGCTTGGCAGTTCCACAAAATCCCGCGCAACCGACGTCCCACTGACGGATTCGTAAGTCACATCCGACAACATCTGGTGCAGCGCATGGCCAAACTCGTGAAACAACGTTCGCGCATCATCATAGGATAGCAATGCCGGTGATCCTTTGGCGAAGTTGCACACGTTGATCACGATGGGCGTCTGCGGCTCGGGAAACCGCGCCTGCGCGCGCATCGCCGAACACCATGCACCAGACCGCTTTGAACCGCGTGCGAAATAATCACCGATGAATACCGCAACATGCTTGCCACCCCGCGTCACTTCCCAGGCACGGCAATCAGGATGGTAAAGCGGCACATCAAGGGGTGCGAATTCGAGAGAGAACAAACGGGTGGCGCAGCTAAAGGCCGCGTCAATCATCCGGTCCAACTGGAAATACGGTTTCAACGCGGCCTCGTCGAGGTCATGCTCGGCCCTGCGTCGCTTTTCCGAATAATAACGCCAATCCCACGGTGCGAGGTCTCCGTTCACGCCATCAGAATGCATCATATTGGTCAGGACAGCAGCATCGGCTTCAGCCTGCGCCTTTGCGGGTTCCCACACATCCATCAAAAGCCGACGCACTGCGTCCGGGGTCTTGGCCATCTCGGTTTCCAGCTTGAACGCGGCAAAGTTTTTGTAGCCCAGCAGCTTGGCACGCTCTTCGCGCAGAGCCAGCGTTTCGGCGGCAATGGCGCGGTTATCCGTCTCGCCCTCGTTCGCGCCCCGCGCTTGCCATGCCATAAACGCCGCCTCACGCAGATCGCGGCGCGGCGAGAATTGCAAAAACGGCACGATCAGCGACCGCGACAGCGTGATCACCGGACCGCCTGCCTCTTTTTCCTCGCCAGCACTGCGCGCAGCGTCGATGACGAAATCGGGCAAGCCTTCCAGATCGGCCTCCTCCAACTTCATGAACCACGAGCGTTCATCCGCCAGCAGGTTCTGCGTGAACTGGGTGCCAAGCACGGCCAGTCTGCCTTTGATTTCTTTCATGCGGATGTCGTCCACACCCTCCAGCGCCGCACCAGAGCGGACAAAGCCCTGGTGGGTCAGCATCAGAACGCGGGCCTGTTCGTCGGTCAGATCAAAGCTGTCGCGTTTCTCCCACACTTCAGCCACGCGGGCAAAGAGGGCTTTATTGCTTGAGATATCCGAAAAATGCGCTGCAAGCTGGGGCGAAAACTTGCGCTGTAGATCTTCGCGGGCGGGATTGCTATCGGCCCCAGCGACAGTAAAGAACACGCCCAAGACCCGATCCAACTGGCTGCCTGCCTCTTCCAATGCCTCAATCGTATTGGCAAATGTGGGTGCCACGTCGCAAGACGCGATCGCATCAATTTCCATCCGATGGGTGGTCAAAGCCTCTTCCAAAGCGGGTTCAAAATCATCATCAGAAATCTTGTCAAACGGGGCCAGCTCAAAAGGCGTATCCCAGTCTTGGATCAGAGGGTTGGTCATCATGTTCTCCTTTGTCCTTAAAGGTAAGGACCGTGACAGAGGGTTGCAATCGCATGCGCGAAAACTCATCCTACCATCACGCAAGTTTCAAAATCTGGTCACTTATTCCGCCTCGGAAGGCGTTCCGCAAATCGGGCAGTCAGCACGTTTGCTCACGCCAATCACCCGGTTTTCGCCATAAAGCGCGTCATACATCAACATCTGGCCACGCAGCGGCGCACCGGCACCCGTGATCAACTTGATGGCCTCACTTGCCATCATCGCACCGATGACCCCGGGCAGGGGGCCGATCACGCCAGCCTCGGCACAGGATGGGGCCAGATGGGCGGCGGGTGCCTGGGGAAAAATACATTGGTAGCAGGGCGCATCTTTGGCGGGGTCGAAAATGCTCAGCTGCCCCTCCCACTGGCTAAGCGCGCCAGAAATCAGAGGAATACTGGCTGCGACGCAAGCACGGTTCACCAGATAGCGTGTCTCGAAATTATCGCTGCCATCCAGCACCAGATCATACTCTTGGACAAGACTTGCGGCAGTGTCCGCGTCCAAGCGACGATGATAGGGCCGTACCGTGACAAAGGGGTTCTGCGCCTCCATTTCAGCTTGCGCGGAAAACACCTTGGGCATCCCTATACTTTTGTCTTTGTGGATCACCTGTCGCTGAAGGTTGGCATTCTCCACCGTGTCATCATCGATCACACCAATCGTCCCGACACCGGCTGCCGCCAGATATTGCAGCACGGGTGCGCCAAGCCCACCCGCACCCACGACAAAAACTTTCGCATTCTTAAGCGCCTTTTGCCCGGCACCACCCACTTCGCGCAGCACGATGTGGCGCGCGTATCGCTGTAATTCTGTCTCTGAGAAGGTGCCGGGCGAGGCTGGCGTTTCTTGCGCAGGCTCGGCACGGCTGCGCAGGCTGTTCAGCATCCACCGATAGGCCAGAAAAAGCAGAATGAACCCCGTCAGCAAAAGCCAGGGCGCAGCGCTGCCGCCCGTGGCGATGCGTAGCAGATTTTGCTCGGGCAGCAAAATGTTGAGCCCGATGACGGCACCCAGCAAAGATCCCAACAGCTTTAGCCGCGTATCGCGCGGCTGGCCCATCGCAATACCGACACCCCAAATGACGGCCGCAAGGATAACAACAAGCAACATATGCCCCCGATTTTATCTGACTTTTACCAGCTACTAAGCGGAAACCTAAGCTTTTTTCCGCCGACACCAACCCAAAAGGTGTTTTGTCACGTCACGCCAGTGGAGCCAAAGCCCCCGTTGCCCCGTATCGTGTCAGACAATTCAGTCACCTCGACAGTCGAATAACGCACGACATCAGCGATCACAGCTTGCGCAATACGCTCACCATGCTGAATGGTGAACGGCGCAGAGCCTATATAATAAAGGCCAATCATCACGACACCGCGATAGTCTTCATCCACGGTACCGGGTGCATTTGGGATCAGAAACCCATGTTTCAGCGCCAAGCCCGATCGAGGCCTGATCTGCATCTCGGTCCCTTGGGGAAGTTCCACATGAAAGCCGGTCGAAATCAGCTTGATATCGCCCTTTTCAAACAACAAAGGGCCATCCGGCAAAAACGCCCGCAAGTCCATGCCCGCCGCCCCAGCCGTTGCGTAGGCTGGAAGGGGTAAATCCGCATTACCATCTGCACGTTTAAATTTTATCTCGCCCATCACATCCCCTCAAAAGCAGCAATGCCGCCCCCCTGCTTCCAAATGGTTTAAATCCTCGCCGAAGGCACTTTTTTGCTTAGGCCAGCGCCTTTGCAATACGTGCTGCAAGTTGGTGTGCAACCTGATCCTTGCTCATCCGCGGCCAGCTTTCGGTACCTTCGTCACTGATCAAAATCACTGCATTCTCGGATCCGCCCATGATACCCGTCGCAGGTGACACATCGTTTGCGACAATCCAGTCACACCCTTTGCGCAGGCGTTTGGCCGTGGCATTTTCAACCACATCATCGGTTTCAGCGGCGAACCCGATCACCAGCTTGGGGCGACCTTCTTTCATCTGGCACACAGTCTTGAGGATATCCGGATTTTCCGCGAACTCGAGCGACGGCAAACCATCTTTGGACTTTTTCAGCTTGCGGTCACTGGCGCAGGTCACCCGCCAATCGGCAACGGCGGCAGCAAAGACGCCCGCATCCACAGGCAATGCTGCATTCACGGCCTGCTGCATTTGCAAAGCGGTTTGCACCTTCACGACCTGAACACCATCCGGCGGGGCAACATCGGCAGGGCCGGTGACAAACACAACCTCAGCCCCTAAAGACGCCAAAGCATGGGCGATTGCTGTGCCTTGCGCACCCGACGACCGGTTGGCGATATAGCGGACCGGATCAATGGGCTCATGCGTCGGGCCAGACGTCACCAGAATGCGCCTGCCCTTGAGAGGCCCATCGGCCAAATGCGCCTCGATCGCGGCCACAACCTCCAAAGGTTCAGACATCCGGCCGGGGCCGAATTCACCGCAGGCCATGCCGCCCTCGTTGGGGCCAACGACATGAACGCCATCGCTGCGCAATGTCGCAAGGTTGCGCTGTGTTGCTGCATGTTCCCACATCCGCACATTCATTGCAGGTACGATCATTACAGGCGTATCCGTCGCCAGCAAAAGCGTCGAGGCCAGATCATTTGCCAGCCCCCCCGCCATTTTCGCCATCAGATCAGCCGTGGCCGGGGCCACGACAACCAGATCAGCCACGCGACTGAGTTGGATATGACCCATCTCGGCCTCGTCGCCCAAATCGAACAAATCACGATAAATCTTTCGCCCAGCCAAAGCAGACACGGACAGCGGGGTCACGAACTCTTCGCCTGCTCGGGTCAAAACGGGTGTCACGGTCGCACCGCGCTCGGCCAAACGCCGGATCAGATCAAGCGATTTGAAGGCCGCAATACCACCCCCAATGATAAGCAGAATGTTTTTTCCAGCCAGCATGTTCGGCCCTCTTTTACGCAGTCAAGACCAACCATAGGGCGCTCAGGCCCGTTCTGCCAGCCCCATCACTGTGTACGAAACGCAAGGCAGGGGTCGTCGCGCTGGACCTGCGGGGACATCACCAACACATCAAAATCACCTGTCGGGGCTTGATTGTCTTCACCTTGGCCAACCGATACGACTTTCGCACCGAAACGCGCCCTTGCAAGGGTTGCAGGCATCCCCCAATCGGTGCGCGCATGACCATTGCCGGTTATGACCACAACAGGCCCACCCGTCTCGTCCAGTGCTTGCAGGGCAACCTGCGCCAGTCGCGCATCCCTGAGCCGTTGAACATCGACCATCGCTGGCAACAAGTTGGCGGGCAGGGCATCGCAATGTGCTGTCATTTGCAAAGCCTCACGGGCGGTTTGCTGATCCTCGGCCAGATCGTCCAACAATCCAAAGATGCCAGCATCTTCACCAAAGGCTATGGACAGCCCGTCTTGCATCGCTTGCCGAGCGGCGTCTCTAGGGACAGCCGCGCCGTAAACTCTTGCCGTCTGGGACGCCTTGAAGATCGGATAGTACATTGCGAAGTCCGGCCATCCCGAAGCGTTCCAACCCAGCTTTTCTTCCAGTAAAGCCATATCGTCGATCAGTCTTGGCTCCACCAAAGCGGCCTGATCTGCAGTCAGCATTTCATAGATCACCGCCTTGGGGGCAAGACGATCAACCATTTCTGCCTGAAACGCATGATGTGCGGGATTGTCGTGACTTTCGCCCAAAACGACAATTTGCGCAGCAGAAAGCCGCGCAAAGTCAGTGTCATCCAAGGTCGCGGCTGTCGCTTGTGGTGCAGCGATGACAGACGCGGCCAATAAGGCTAGTGCTGCTTTGATCACATCAAGAAGTGGTGCACTTCGGCAGACTGGGACTCAAGAGTTTTGCGCATCTTGCCAAAAGCCGCTGCCTCTAGCTGGCGAACACGCTCCTTTGACAGCTTCAACTCTTCCCCGAGGCTTTCCAGCGTGCGTGGCTGATCGCGCAACTTGCGCTCGCGGACGATAAACTGCTCGCGGTCGTTGAGCGCATGCATCGCCCCCAGCAGCCAATTGCGCAAAGTCGTTATGTCGTGGCTTTCTTCGACCTTCTCGGCGGCTTGTGCGCTGTCGTCAACCAGCGCATCAATCCATTCGCGGCCTTCGTCTTCGGCGGACTGGGTTGCGTTCAATGAGTAGTCAGAGCCGGAAAGACGCCCCTCCATCATCTCGACGTCGTGCATCGGAACGCCAATCTCGGTCGAGATCATCTGGCGTAACTGGTGCTTATCCAAGGTCTCTCCCGCGACCTGTGCTTCACGCTCAAGCCGGGCTTGTACGCGGCGCATGTTAAAAAACAGTGACTTTTGGGAAGACGTTGACCCGGTGCGCACCATCGACCAGTTCCGCATCACATGATCTTGAATGCTGGCCTTGATCCACCAGACTGCATATGTCGAAAATCTCACGCCACGGTCCGGATCGAATTTATCCGCAGCTTTCATCAGACCCAAGCTCGCTTCTTGGATCAAATCGTTCATCGGCGCGCCGTAACGCTTGAACTTGCTTGCCATTGAGATTGCGAGCCGCATGTAGGCTGTAATCAAACGGTGAAGCGCTTCTTCATCCCGTTCGTCTCGCCACGCATAGGCCAGTTTAAGCTCAGTTTCCGCATCTAAAAGCTCTGCTTTCATAGCGGTTCGGGTTAACGAAAATTCACGCGCTTGAGTTAGTGCCATGTTAATCTTCCCTGATGAACAAAAGATGTTGCTTTCTATTTCACAACGCAAACAAGGTCGTTTTGGTTCAATTATTTTTCAAAAAAATTCTTGCCAGTCCAAGGCTTCTGCGTCTGTGACAGCAAATCGGAAAATTCTTTTTAAAATCAGAAAGTTTCCCAACATCATTTGATTTGGTATGTTATTGTATACCCAATCCTTTGACATCCGATCAGATGCACTAGGTAGTTGTTCGCGCATTCGCCTGAACGCAAAATCAAAGGACAGTTTCGATGACAACTTGGCACTGGGTCCGACACGGGCCCACCCACGAGCAAAGCCTTGTTGGATGGCGTGATGTCCCTGCGGATTTGTCAGACAAAGCACAAATCGCGCGCCTGAACGCCCATCTTCCTAACGGAGCTTTTTTGGTATCTTCCGATCTGATCCGTGCGATTGCGACAGCTGATGTTCTGGCGCACCCCGAACGTCAGCGGTTACCCCACCAATCTGATTTCCGGGAGCTTGATTTCGGACTATGGGATGGGATGCTTGCCCGCGATGTCTCGCGCCAGCATCCCGAACTAAGCCAAGCCTATTGGACGACACCCGGCGATGTCGCCCCACCTGAAGGTGAAAGCTGGAACGCAGCATCGCGGCGGATCAATGCAGCGGTCGACAAGTTGAACGCCGACCACCCCAATGCCGATATCATTGCCGTTGCCCATTTCGGGGTGATCCTGACACAGGTTCAGCGCGCGCTGAACGTGAGCGCCAAAGATACAATGGCAAATAAAATCGACAATTTGTCAGCCACACAGATCAGCGTTACGAATGCCGAATGGAAAGTCGTTCAGATCAATCACAGCCCGTGAAAACCCGCTTGCCATAATAACATTTGCGCCGGTTTGGTTTACTCCGCTAAGAGTGTGGCATGACCTATGATCTTTATATCGGAGACCGGACTTTTTCCAGTTGATCCTTGCGCGGATGGTTGATGCTTGAGAAGTTTGGTCTGCCGAACCGCAGCCATATGGTCGGCCTTTATGGTGGCACCATGTCTCAAGACATGGCACCCTTGGCCCCGGCTACTTTGGTGCCCGCCCTTAAGACACCCGAAGGATATGTGATTGGCGAGACCCTTGCCATGGCAGAAACCTTGGCAGAGCGGCACCCCGACAAAGCCATGTGGCCGGCTGATCCGGATGCGCGCGCCCGCGCACGATGGCTTTGCGCTGCAATGACCTCGGGTTTTTCAGCCCTGCGCGGGGAATGCCCCATGCAGCTTCAGCATGTGAACGAGGACTTCCCGGTCTCGGATACTTTGGCAAAGGATCTTTCGCGTCTTGAGCAGCTTTGGGACTATGCAGCCGACGCGACCGACGGCAAGGGTCCCTGGTTGTTTGGCAGCTATAGCTTGGCGGATGTATTTTACGCACCCGTATGTGCGCGGATTGTCGGATATGACCTGTCGGTTTCCAAAAGCGCGCGTGACTACTGCACCACAACAATAACCGATCCCGCCTTTAAAAGCTGGCGTGCTGAGGGACAAAAGATCACTTATGATCCGTTCCCTTACGACATGGGGTGTCCAACGCGGCCTTGGCCCAAAGCGTAATCCCGCGCAATCTGAGCGGTTCAAATACGCAGCCAACCCTTTTACGTTAACGGTTATTAAACGTCGCCTACCTACGCATTAACCATCTAAGTCAACAAAGGCTCAATATGGTTTCTTGCGCGTACACAGTGGCGTTTCAGGGGGTAGAGGCGCGGATTGTCGAGGTGCAATGCGCCGTCGCTGCCGGGCTGCCTGCATTTTCGATTGTCGGGCTTCCCGACAAGGCAGTGTCCGAGGCGCGTGATCGCGTCCGCGCCGCTTTGTCTTCGATGGCAATTGCACTGCCCAGCAAGCGTATTACCATTAACCTCAGTCCCGCTGACTTGCCCAAAGAGGGCAGCCATTTCGATCTTCCCATTGCGCTTGCGTTGCTTGCCGCCATCGACATCTTGCCCAATGATGTCATCCAGTCGGTGGTGGCCCTGGGCGAGTTATCTCTTGATGGCACATTGATCCCGGTGATCGGTGCTTTGCCCGCTGCGATGGCCGCAGCAGAACATAATCGCAGCCTTCTTTGTCCGCAAGCATCCGGTGCCGAAGCCGCTTGGGTTGGCAATACCCAAGTCATTGCGGCCAGCTCTTTAGGGGCCGTGGTGCGACATTATACCGGTCAGGTGCCCATCAGCCCCGCTGATCCCGGCGAAGTCACAGCGCCGCACCAGACCAAGGATTTGCGTGATGTCAAAGGACAGGAACGCGCCAAACGTGCGTTGGAAATCGCAGCAGCAGGGCGCCATCATCTGATGTTTGTCGGCACGCCCGGGTCGGGTAAATCCATGCTGGCGGCCCGTCTGCCCTCGATCTTGCCGCCGCTTACCCCGCGTGAAGCACTCAGCACCTCGATGATCCATTCGCTGGCCGGTTTACTGGTCGAGGGGGGGATATCGCGCGCACGTCCGTTTCGCGAACCCCATCACACCGCCTCGATGGCCGCAATCATCGGCGGCGGACGGCAGGCCAAACCCGGCGAGGTAAGTCTTGCACATAATGGCGTGCTTTTCATGGATGAATTCCCCGAATTCCCCCGCATGGTACTCGAAACCTTGCGCCAACCGGTCGAGACAGGTGAAGTGATGATCGCATGCGCCAATGCGCATGTGAAATATCCCTGCAAGTTCATGCTGGTTGCTGCTGCCAACCCCTGTAAATGCGGCCATCTGAGCGATCCTGCACGCGCATGTAGTCGTGCGCCCACATGCGGCGAGGACTACATGGGACGGATCTCCGGGCCTTTGATGGACAGGTTTGATCTGCGTGTCGATGTGCCCCCCGTGGCGTACACAGATCTGGATCTGCCCGGCAGCATCGAAGGATCAGCCCAGGTCGCAGCGCGTGTGGCCAAAGCCCGTCAGACGCAGGAACAGCGGTTTGCCGGACAGTCCGGCACGCATCTGAACGCCGACGCGGAGGGCGACTTGCTAGAGCAAATTGCAACGCCAGATCCCGAGGCGCGCGCGCTTTTGTTACGGGCCGCCGAGCGGTTTCATCTGTCTGCGCGTGGATACCACCGGGTTTTACGGGTCGCGCGGACGATTGCCGATCTTGATGGCGCAGACGTGGTTCAAAAACACCATCTGGCCGAGGCGCTTAGCTTTAGGCTTCCGGCTGGGGTAGCGCTTTGATCCAATCGGCCAAAGTGTCCAACGTCTGGCGCGCTTCGGGCAACAGATTGTGAAAGATGGGCCAGACATGTGGCAGGTCATGTTCCTCGTGAAAGGCAACGGGCACTTCGCAGTCCTTTAACAGTTGTTTCAAAGCATGCGCATCGTCGCGCAGAATTTCTGTGTCGCCAACACAGAGCCAAACAGGTGGAGCGCCCTCGAAATCGGCTTGCAACACGTTCAGCCTTGGATCAGCGCGATCGGCACCCGCCAGATACATATCAACCGTTTCAGCCGCACGGTTCGCCGACAACACAACGTCTTGGTTCGCATTCTCTTTAAAACTGGCCCCTTGGAGCGCAAAATCGACGAAGGGTGAAAATCCGAAAACACCGCGCGGGAGCGGAAGGCCCTTGGCAAGGATCTGCGACAGCAGGCTAAAGGTCAAACCCCCGCCTGCACTATCACCGCCGATAACAATGTTCGAGGACGCGACCCCAGACGTGACCAAAGCCAGATACGCCTTTTCGACATCATCATTTGCCGCAGGAAACGGGAACTCAGGCGCAAGCCTGTAGCGCGGCATCACGACACGCGCATCAACGCGGGCGGCAAGTTGCCCCATCATGGCGCAGTGGGTTTCAGGGCTGCCAAAAATAAATCCGCCCCCGTGGATATAAAAGATCACAAGGTCGGACGACAGCTGTTTGGGGGTTACGGTCAATACTTCGCACCCCCCTGGCAAGCTGTCTTTCTTGATCGCCGTGCCGCGCGGTGCATGGAAAAAATACTTTGCGCTTCGCGCGAAATTCCGGCGCAACTTCTCTGCTGTCTTGGCCTGACGCATTCGCGGTTTTTCGACTAGCCGAAGATAGGTGTTCAAAACACCCCGCATCAGGCTCACGCGCGGCGTGCCTCGATCGCCTCCCAGATTTTGGCAGCGATGTTCGTACCATCAAAGCGCTCAAGCTCTTGAATGCCCGTAGGCGAGGTCACGTTGATCTCTGTCAGATAGTCGCCGATCACGTCGATGCCGACAAAAACCTGTCCCTTTTCCTTGAGCAACGGGCCGATTGCCGCACAAATCTCCAGATCGCGGTCGGTCAGACCGATCTTTTCGGGCCGCCCGCCCACATGCATGTTCGAACGGGTTTCACCTTCGGCGGGGACGCGGTTGATTGCGCCAACAGCCTCGCCATCAACAAGGATAACGCGCTTGTCGCCTTTTGAGACGGCTGGCAAAAACTTTTGCACGATCAATGGTTCACGCGAAAATCCTGTGAACAGTTCATACAACGATCCAAGATTACGGTCGTTTTCGTCAAGCCGGAACACCCCTGCCCCGCCATTGCCATACAGCGGCTTGAGGATGACATCCTTGTGCTTCGCCTTAAACGCTTTGATCGTTTCAAGGTCGCGTGCGATGGTCGTTGGCGGGATCAGGTCGGGGAAATCCAGACACATCAGTTTCTCGGGATAGTTACGCACCCAGAAGGGGTCGTTCACCACAAGCGTGGTTTTCTTGAGCCGGTCCAGAAGATGCGTCGAGGTTATATAGTGCATGTCAAAGGGCGGATCCTGCCGCAGCCATACAACGTCAAAATCTGACAGGTCCACTTCGCGAAGGGGCCCCAATGTGGCATGGTCACCCTGTACGCGCTGGACGGTCAGATCGTGACCGCGTGCCGTGATCCGCCCCTCCTGATAGGCCAGATGATCCGGCTTGTAATAGAAAAGAGAGTGCCCGCGCGCCTGTGCTTCTTCGGCGATGCGAAAGCTGCTGTCTGCGTTGATATTTACGTCCCCGATAGGGTCCATTTGTAAGGCAATCTTCATCCGCTGTCTCCGTCCTGTTAATCATTAGATGACGCAGCACGGCGCGGGGTGCAATGGGTCAACCGTGACCAAAGGCGTTTTCTAAGATGCGCAGCGCACCGACCTGGTTCACCAAGGCAACATCAAAACGCATGTTCATGAGCGCGCCGTCAGGCTGGGTGCCCACAAACTCTTCTGCTGATCCGTAAATGCGCGCGATCTGATGACGGGTCACCCTTTCCGCGGCACGATCGAAACTTTTGCTTTTCTTGACCTCGACAAAAACAAATTCTTCAGCGTTGCGCATGACCAAATCAATTTCGCCACGCTTTCCCCGCCATCTCTCAAAAGCCAACAGATATCCGCGCCGCTGGTAATCCTGGGCCACAGCAAACTCAGCAGCCCGGCCTGCGTGATAGCTAACCGAGCCCTGAATCTGTTTCGCGCCATCCATTGCTATGCTTTTCCTTTGCCCTGTTCCAACGCGGCCTGATACACTTGCCTGCGCGGCAAATTATGTGCCTGCGCAACCACATCGACCGCATCACGCATCGACATCGTTTCCAAAGCGGCCGCAAGATCAGAGGTTAGGTCAGTTTCACTAACCGACGGTAAACGGCCCCGGTCAATTAAAACGACGATCTCGCCTTTGGGGGTCTTATCGGCGTAGTGATCTTGAAGTTCAGCCAAAGTACCACGCTGGATTTCTTCGAATTTCTTTGTCAGTTCGCGGCACACGGCGGCAGGGCGTTCTGGGCCAAGCGCATTGGCCGCGTCCCCCAGCATCGCTCCGATCCGCTTGGGCGATTCGTAGAAGACCAGCGTGCCTTGAACGTCTTTGAGCTTTTGCAGCGCCGTCAGGCGGGCTGATTTCGCGTTTGGCAGAAAGCCCGCAAAGAAAAATGCATCCGTCGGCAACCCGCCCAACGCAAGTGCCGTCAGCACCGCAGAGGGGCCGGGTGCGCAGGTCATCATCAAACCTGCCTCTGACACTGCGCGCGACAATTCAAACCCCGGATCGGCGATAAGCGGCATGCCTGCTTCGGACGCGTAGGCGACCGATTGCCCGTTTCGAATGGCCGCCAACAGCTTGTCCTGAACGCCTGCGCCCGAGTGATCATGCAACGCAAGAACGTAGCGCCCCTCCAATGGCACGCCGTGAATATCCATTAACCTACGCAGGCTTCGCGTGTCTTCGGCGGCCAGTACATCAGCAGATGCCAATACGTCCAATGCCCGCAAGGTTATGTCGCGGGCGGTTCCAATCGGGACGCCAACAAAGTAAAGGCCCGCCGATAGGGGCACCTTTTGATAATTCAAGCTGGACCCGCCTTTCGCACCCTCTATGATCGGTGCATACGTTCTTGAGGCTTTTGCTGCCAATTTGCCACTTATGGAGTGACACAACTATGTTCGCCGTTTTCGACACCCTCCGCAAGCCACTGCGGCTTTTGATCCTGCCCCTCATGGCCTTTGTTTTGGCTGCCTGCGAGCCGGGACTGACGAATAATGTGGGTGGCACTGCCGGCCCAAAGGTTGATGCAACCAAACCAATTCCGGTTGCCTTGCTTATTCCACGCGGCGGTTCGGCCAGCGATAACCTGCTTGCCCAAGAGCTTGAGAATGCTGCGCGCCTTGCCATTCGTGACCTTTCGGGCGTCCAGATTGACCTGCGCGTTTACGGAACGGCCGGAAGTGCGGCTTTGGCAGGTACTGCCGCTGCCCAAGCCGTTACAGACGGCGCACAGATCATTGTTGGCCCGCTTTATGGCGAAGCCGCTAACGCTGCTGGCAATGCGGTTGCCGGGAAAGGCGTCAATGTGCTGTCGTTCTCGAACAACCCGACCATTGCGGGCGGCAACGTTTTTGTCATGGGGCAAGGATTTGGCGACACATCAAACCGCTTGGTACGCTACGCCAAAGCGACGGGAAAAGACAGAATCCTTGTGCTGCATGGCAATGATGTTGCAGGCCAACTGGGCCGGGATGCGATCTTGAACGCGATTGCGGCCAATGGGGCAACGTCTGCCGGGGTCGTCGATTATGCGCTCAGCCAGGAATCCGTGATCGCCGCGGTCCCGCGTGTGAAGGCCGCAGCCGAGGCCAACGGTGCCAATGCAATCTTTCTGACAACATCCTCGGCCAGTGCACTGCCGCTGTTCGCGCAGTTGTTGCCCGAGGCGGGTTTGTCGGTTGGTACAACGCAATATATCGGCCTGACACGTTGGGACATTCCACCCCAGACACTGGCACTGCCCGGTGTACAGGGCGGTTGGTTCGCATTGCCTGATCCGTCTGCGTCGGCTGTCTTCACGCAGCGCTATTCGGCGGCTTATGGCAGCACACCCAACCCGATTGCCGGATTGGCCTTTGATGGCATTGCCGCGATTGGCGCTTTGGTCAAATCAGGCAAATCAAATGCATTATCGGCAGCCCGACTGACCCAAGGTGCCGGGTTCCGCGGTTCCAGCGGTGTATTCCGCTTTAAAGCTGACGGGACAACCGAGCACGGTCTGGCGATTGCAACGATCCGCAACCAGTCGGTTGTGATTATTGACCCGGCGCCACAAGGCTTCGGCGGTGCAGGCTTCTAAAGGAAACTAAGTGGTAAAGCCCCTAGTTGCGCAAGCAGAGTCAGGTGAAGCAACCGCGCTTCACCTGATTAGTGCTCCTGAACTGATTTTTGACGAAGAAGCCGTCGTACAGGCCCTGACGACGGCGTTTGAGAGTTCCTCAGACAGCAGCCAGGTGCGCGCAGCGGCTGTCAAAATCCTAGGAGACGCCCAAAAAGCGGGGCGCGCGGAAATCGCGCGCGCATTTGCGGCAAATCCGTTTGATGCGCGCGCCATGACATCTGCCTATTGTTTTTTGACCGATCAACTGGTGCGCAGCACACTTCAGATCGCGGCACAAAGATTGCATCCAAAGCCCAACCCCACATCCGGTGAACGGCTGGCCGTGATCGGCGTAGGCGGTTATGGCCGGGGCGAAATGGCCCCGTTCTCTGACGTCGATCTGCTGTTTTTGATGCCCTACAAAGCCACCGCATGGACCGAAAGCGTGATCGAATCCATGCTTTACATGCTTTGGGATCTCAAGCTGAAGGTCGGCCATTCGACCCGCACCATCCGCGATTGCGTTCGCCTGGGGGCTGAAGACTTCACCATTCAGACAGCCCTGCTGGAACACCGCTTTATCGCGGGTGATCTGGGGCTGGCAGCCGATTTGGACAAGACCCTCAAAGCAGACCTGTTTGCAGGGACAGGACGCAGCTTTATCGAGGCAAAACTGAAAGAGCGCGCCTTGCGGCATCGCAAACAGGGCCTTCGCTATCAGGTTGAACCCAACGTGAAAGAGGCCAAGGGCGGCTTGCGTGATCTGCAGTCACTTTTCTGGATTGCCAAGCATATTTATAATGTCGAAAATGCCGCTGATCTGGTGGATCACGGCGTCTTTCTGGAAACCGAATTTAAAACCTTCGTCGCCGCCGAGAACTTTCTGTGGGCGGTGCGTGGTCATCTGCACCTTCTCTCAGGCCGCCCCACAGAACAGCTGACGTTCGATATGCAGGTCGCTGTGGCCGATGCGATGGGATATGGGGACACCGGTGGCAGGCGGGGCGTAGAAGTGTTCATGCAGGCCTATTTCCGCCATGCGACCGAGGTTGGCGAACTTACACGCATTTTCCTCACCAAACTTGAAACGATCCACGTCAAGGCAGAGCCTTTTCTGGAGCGTATTTTCCGACGCCGCCCCAAGATGCGCGACGGTTACGAGGTCATTGTGGGCCGTCTGGCTATTATCGATGACAAGGCGTTCATCGCAGACAAGTTGAACCTGCTGCGCATTTTCGAGGAAGCCCTGCGCACAGGAATGTTGATCCATCCTGATGCGATGCGGTTGGTAAAGCTGAATTTACACCTGATTGACGACGACATGCGCAACAATGCAGAGGCGCAGCAGATTTTCCTTGATCTGATGCTGAAGCACGGCAACCCAGAACGCGGTCTGCGCCGCATGAACGAACTTGGCGTCTTGTCTGCATTCATCCCCGAGTTTGAAAACATCGTCGCGATGATGCAGTTCAACATGTACCACAGCTATACCGTGGACGAACATATCATCCAGTGCATCACCAACCTTGCCCTGATTGAAAAAGGCGAGCTTGAAGAAGACTTGCCGGTTGCGTCCAGCATTCTCAAGCGCGGGGTCAACCGGCGCGTGATCTATGTGGCGCTGCTGCTGCATGACATCGCCAAAGGGCGTCCCGAAGACCACTCGATCCTTGGGGCGCAGATGGCGCGTAAGATCGGACCACGACTGGGCCTGCACAAGGCCGAGGTCGACACCGTTGAATGGCTGGTGCGATACCATCTGTTGATGTCCGACATGGCACAAAAACGCGATATCGCAGACCCGCGTACCGTGCGCGATTTCGCCAAGGCGGTGCAAACCGTCAAACGGCTGGACCTGCTTTGCGTGCTGACCGTCTGCGACATTCGCGGTGTGGGTCCGAACACGTGGAACAACTGGAAGGCCGTCCTCATCCGTGGCCTGTACCGGCAAACCAAACGTGCGCTGGAAACGGGACTGGAAGATCTGAACCGTGAAAACCGGGGCACTGAAGCAAAGAAGACACTGCGCGCGGCCCTTGCAGATTGGCCCCGCAAGGATTTGCAGGCTGAAACTTCCCGCCATTACCCACCTTATTGGCAAGGGCTGCACGTCACCGCCCATGTCGTCTTTGCCCGGCTTTTGCGTGACACCAAAGATGGTGAAATCGGCATTGATCTTCACCCTGACGAAGACCGCGATGCGACGCGGGCGTGTTTCGTCATGGCCGACCACCCCGGCATCTTCTCGCGCCTTGCCGGTGCCTTGGCGCTGGTCGGTGCCAATGTTGTCGACGCGCGCAGCTATACAACCAAAGACGGCTATGTCACCGATGCGTTCTGGATACAGGATGCCGAAGGCAACCCCTATGACGCCGCCCGTTTACCGCGTTTGCGGCAGATGATCTCGAAAACGCTCAAGGGCGAAATCCGCGCCCGTGAAGAACTGAAATCCCGCGACAAGATCAAAAAGCGCGAGAAAGCCTTTAGGGTGCCGACCCATATCACCTTTGATAACGAAGGGTCCGAGATCTACACCATCATCGAGGTCGATACCCGTGACCGCCCCGGCTTGCTGTATGATCTGGCGCGCAGCTTGTCAGAATCCAATGTCTATATCGCAAACGCGGTCATCGCGACCTACGGCGAGCAGGTGGTCGATACGTTCTATGTAAAAGATATGTTCGGGCTGAAATATTATACCGAAAGCAAGCAAAAGACGCTGGAAAAACGGTTACGTCTGGCCATTGCAGAAGGGGTCGAGCGCGCAAAGGATTAGAAAACGCTGTGATCTCCCCGCTGCGCGCTTTGGCCTTCGGCAACCAGCTTGGCGTAATAGTCAAATAGCGTTTCTGTGCCGGTCTCGGGCGTGGCCCCGGCATCGTAGCGGCCCGCCTTTTCGTCCCAGACCAGCATCGATTCGGTGGCATAATAGCGCCCGATCCGCGCCAGCTCGCCCTTTTCGGCCAGTTTTGGGCTGACCTTGCCCATGGCCCGCAAGATGCCGCCAATAAGATCAAACATCGCCACTGGTATCTTTTTGTATTTCGGAGGCTTGCCCGTCAGGCGGAACAGCTCCTCGCCTTGCTCTTTCAACGTCACCGCCCCACCCGGCCCACCAATCGGCAAAATGGCATTCTGTTTTGCGGGGTCCATCAGACAATCCGCGATAAACGCACCCAGGTCATCGTTGCTGATCGGCTTGCAAGCGGTCAACGTCCCGTCACCAAACAGCAAAAACGGCTTGCCGCTGCGCACACGGTCAATCTGCCCCGACAAGGATTTGAAGAATGCTGTAGGTCTCACGATTGAGTAGCTCAGCCCCGATTGCATCAGCTTCTCTTCAAATGCCAGCTTGGCATGCTGAAACGCCAGCAAAGGCTTTTGCACACAAATTGCCGACAACAACACGAACTGCGTGACGCCAGCCTGTCGCGCTGCGGTCAGGACGTTTAAATTCGCCTCATAATCGACCCGCCACGAATCTTTTGGCGCGCCGCTACGCGAGGCGATACACGACACAACCGCGTCGAACCGTTCACCGCAAAAACCGTCTTGGATCAGATCTTCAGGGTCAAAGATATCCGCAACCCGGTAGGTCGCGCCCTCGATCGGGTGCGCTGGCTCACGGCGCACAAGGCAGGTCACCGCGTGCCCACGCGCAATAATTGCGCGCGCGGCCGCATGGCCCGCCGTGCCGGTAGCCCCCAGCATCAAAACACGTTTGCGCAGCTGATCTTGCATCTGTTCCATGCCTGCACAGTCAGCAGTTTTCCGACGCCTTGCAACCCCGTTGGTCATATCAACATTGCGCAAGCCCCCGCCAAGCGCTAGGCCATTTGCATCGCAGTCACAGGCAGACCCACGCAATGAAACCCATCCGACTCATGTCCGGCTTTTTTACCGTGGGGATATGGACCCTGCTTAGCCGTGTCATGGGGTTCATCCGGGATGTCATGGTGGCAGGCTATCTCGGCTCCGGCCCCGCCGCCGAGGCGTTTCTGGTTGCCTTTTCGCTGCCCAATATGTTCCGCCGTTTCTTCGCCGAAGGCGCGTTCAACATGGCCTTTGTGCCAATGTTTTCCAAAAAGCTTGAAAGCGGGGAAGGGCCGGAAGAATTTGCCCAGGACGCGTTTGTGGGCATGGCGTTTATCCTGACGATGTTCACCATCATCGGCATCATTGCAATGCCCGGTCTGGTGCTCCTGATGGCAGCTGGTTTTGCGGGCGATGAGCGCTTTGATCTGGCTGTTGAATATGGCCGCCTCGCCTTTCCCTACATCCTGTTCATCTCGCTTGCCGCCCTGGTATCGGGCGTTCTCAACGCGACAGGCCGCTTTATGGCCGCTGCAGCGGCACCCGTTGTGCTGAACATCGTTTTCATCATCGCCGTGCTGATCGGTGCTGCCATGGGCCGCGACGGGTCAGAGGCGCTTGGCCTTGGCATCGACAAGGCCCTCGGTCTGCAAATCGGGAACACACTGGCCCTGTCGGTCCCGATCGCTGGCATCGCGCAATTGGCGCTGGTCTGGTGGGCCGCCAGACGTGCAGGTTTTACGCTGGGGTTCACCCGCCGCCCCCGCCTGACCCCCGAACTCAAGCGCCTTGCCATCATCGCCGCACCTGCAGCGCTTGCAGGCGGTGTGATGCAGGTCAACCTGCTGGTGGGTCGCCAAGTGGCCAGCTTTTACGAAGGCGCAGTTGCATGGCTGAGCTACGCGGATCGGCTCTATCAACTGCCGCTTGGCGTGGTTGGCATTGCCATCGGTGTCGTATTGCTGCCCGACCTTTCGCGCCGTCTCAAGGCAGGCGACGAACAAGGTTCGCATACTCAGATCAGCCGCGCAGCCGAAGTGTCGCTGGCGCTGACGATTCCTTCGGCTGTCGCGCTGATGGTGATCCCCTTCACGCTGGCCTCGGTCTTGTTCCAGCGGGGTGCCACGACCGTGGACGACGCCGCAGCGATTGCGATTGCCGTTGCGATCTACGGTCTTGGCCTGCCCGCTTTCGTGCTGCAAAAAATCCTTCAACCGCTCTATTATGCACGCGAAGACACCAAGCGCCCGTTCTATTTTGCCGTTGTTGCGATGGTGATAAATGTGGTGGCCGCCGTCGGCCTTAGCCCCGTCATCGGATGGATCGCACCTGCTATTGCCACGACGCTGGCAGGATGGGCGATGTTTGGCCTGCTGGCCTACGGCGCACGCGGATTTGGCTTGGCTGCCAAATTCGACTCCCGTTTTCACAAACGCATTTGGCGCATCCTCGCCGCATCTGTCTTTATGGGGGGCGCGCTGTGGCTGGGCAACGTCGCACTGCAACCTCTGTTGGGTCAGGCATGGTGGCGTGGTATCGGCTTGCTGATCCTTATCATGATCGCAGCGATCAGCTATTTCGGCTTTGGCCACCTTATCGGTGCATTCAAATTAGGTGAATTCAAACGCACCTTAAAACGCGGCTGATACCTTATTTCCAAATGGTTCAAAATCCCGGGGGGGTCAGGGGGGCTGGCCCCCCTTGCCTCTCGAAAATCCCTAACGATGCCGGACCCGGTCGCGTAGCTTTGCCCATTCCCCCGGAGCCAGCAAAAAACACAAGCCAAAGCCCACAAAGAACCCAAACAGTTCCGCCAGCCATTGGGTGCCCGCCTCAAAGAACACGCCCCACAGCAACTGTATGCCCATCAGAACGGCAATCAGTGAAAAGGCACGGTATTGCGCCTCGCCCAGGCTCGACAGCCTGCGCCACATCACGAAAGAATACCCCCCGATCAGCCCGTACACACTCGGATAGGCCCCGACCATCCAGACCGGATCATTCAGCACCAGCGCATAAAGTACAGCGCCCAAGATACCCGACGCAAAGAAGATGGTCAGAAACGCCACCTGTCCCATGGCCTCGGACACCATTTTGCCCAAGGCCAGCAGCAGCACGACTGCAAAGATCGCATGGGTAAAACCCAGATGCACAAAAGAATAGGTCACGGCCCGTGGCACTTCGGACAGCGGAAAGCGCCAATTGGCGATCATCCAATCGAACATTTCGCCCGAAAATCCATAGTCGCGGATCAGCGCCAATCGCCAGCCAATTGCACCTGGCCCTCCGATAAGGCCAGCTTCGGCCAAGGACAGCCCGGCCTCGACCCCTGCGATGGCCAGAAAAACCAAGGTAACGGCAGCAGGCAGCGGGTTTACGGGCGGTTGAAAGTCGGGGTCGGTCATAGGGCCTCCTTGACGGGGTTGGTGCGCATGGGTAAGCCCATCGGGCCGTAGTTTCCAGCCTTATCGGAGCGCTCCATGACCAACACCACTTTCACCCCGCGCGTGTTCTCGGGCATTCAGCCTTCGGGTGGTCTGACGCTTGGCAATTATCTCGGCGCGATGAAGCGCTTTGTCGATATGCAGAACGAGGGGTCTTTCCAGACGGTTTACTGTATGGTCGACCTGCACGCGATCACCGCCAAATGGCAGGATCCGGCCACCTTGCGCCACAATACCCGTGAACTGGCCGCAGGGTTCATCGCGGCGGGCATCGATCCTGAAAAATCTATTCTGATCAATCAATCCCAAGTGCCTGAACACGCGCAGCTTGCGTGGATTTTCAACTGTGTGGCGCGTATGGGTTGGATGGGCCGCATGACCCAGTGGAAGGACAAGGCCGGCAAAAATGCCGAGGCCGCGTCGCTGGGCCTTTTTGCCTACCCCGCGCTGATGGCTGCAGACATCCTGATCTACCACGCGACCCATGTGCCCGTGGGCGAAGATCAAAAACAGCATCTTGAGCTGACCCGTGACATCGCCGCCAAATTCAACCATGACTACGGCGTTGATTTCTTTCCCCTGACCGAACCTGTGATCGAAGGGGCCGCGACCCGTGTGATGTCCTTGCGCGACGGATCCAAGAAAATGTCGAAATCCGACCCGTCGGATGCCAGCCGGATCAACCTGACCGATGATGCAGACACCATCGCCAAAAAAATCCGCAAGGCCAAGACCGATCCAGATGCGCTGCCTTCCGAAATTGAAGGTCTGAAGGACCGCCCCGAAGCGCGCAATCTGGTGAACATCTATGCCGCGCTGAATGACCAGACTGTCGAACAGGTGTTGGCAGATGTTGGCGGCCAGCAGTTCGGTTCGTTCAAACCGCTGCTTGCCGATCTGGCCGTGGCCAAGATGTCGCCCATCAGCACCCGCATGGCAGAATTGATGGCGGACACTGCTGAAATCGACCGTATTTTGGCCCATGGCGCGACCCAAGCCCGCGAAATCACCGCGCCAATCCTCAAAAAGACCTATGACATCGTCGGGATGGTCAGCTAAACCGTCCTGCGCCCCCTTCCCCACAAGGCTGCGCATTTTTGCACAGATGGCGCGCGTTGTGCCCTCTGGTTTAAAGGCCCCGGTGTCGCCATCTTACGGTCAGTGTAAGAAGAAAGGCGCATCATATGGCTCATGCATCAGTCGGTCACGTTCATCTCAAGGTCGCGGATCTTGAACGCGCGATCACATTCTACCGCGACATCCTTGGGTTTGAGCTTAACCAGAAATTCGGCACGCAAGCGGCCTTTCTGGGGGCTGGTGGCTATCACCACCACATTGGCCTGAACACTTGGGAAAGCGCAGGTGCCACGCCCCCGCCCGAAGGTCACACAGGGCTTTATCATTCGGCGTTCGTGTACCCAGACCGCCCTGCCTTGGCCGCTGTCCTGAAGCGCATCGTTGCTGCGGGCATCGCGATTGATGGCGCTGCGGATCACGGCGTGAGCGAAGCGATCTACCTGCGGGACCCTGACAATAACGGCGTCGAAATTTACCGGGACCGCGCTGAAGAAGACTGGCCGCGCGATGGTGCTGGCAAAATCAACATGATCAACGCCCCGCTTGACCTGAACGCATTGCTTGCCGAAGCACCTTAGACCCGGTGGACAATCCCCTTGTGTTGGGCCAGCTTCGGCCTGACACGGATAAGGATAGATAGATGGCCACCGGTTTTTTCATGGACGAACGTTGTTTCTGGCATGCGGGTGGCAATTACGCCTTTACCATGCCTATCGGCGGGCTGGTGCAGCCCTTGGCGTCCGGCGGTCTGCCCGAGAACCCCGAAACCAAACGCCGTCTGCGCAACCTGATGGAAGTCACCGGCCTGATGGCCGAGCTGGACGTCCGCAGCGCGCCCGAGGCAACGCGCGATGATCTTTTGCGCGTACATCCTGCGGCTTATCTGGACGAGTTCAAACGCCTCTCTGACACGGGTGGTGGCGAGCTGGGTCTGCGCACCCCCTTTGCTGCTGGCGGGTTTGAGATTGCGGCCTTGTCGGCAGGCCTGTCCATCGCCGCTGTCGAAGCTGTGGCATCGGGTGACTTGCAAAACGCCTATGCCCTTAGCCGTCCCCCCGGCCACCACGCCCTGCCCGATTTCCCCAACGGGTTTTGTCTGCTCGCCAATATTGCCATCGCGATTGAAGCTGCAAAAGCCAAAGGCTTGGCAGGACGCGTCGCCGTGCTGGATTGGGATGTGCACCATGGCAACGGCACCGAGGCGATATTCTATGACCGAGACGATGTGCTCACGATCTCGCTGCATCAGGAAGGCAACTATCCGCTGGATAGCGGAGCGCTGGCGGACCGTGGCAAAGGCGCTGGCGAAGGGTATAACATCAATCTGCCGATGTATGCAGGTTCCGGTCATACCGCCTATCTGCATGCGCTCGAACGGATCGTGATCCCCGCGCTTGAGGCGTTCCAGCCTGACATGATTATTGTTGCCTGCGGCTTTGATGCTGCGATCGTTGATCCGCTTGCGCGGATGCAGGCAACCGCAGCGACTTTTGCGGCAATGACCCTGCGCATCAAGCAAACAGCCGAGAACCTGTGCGAAGGCAAGCTGGTGCTTGTCCATGAGGGGGGCTATTCAGAGGCTTATGTGCCATTCTGTGGTCATGCGACCATTGCGGCGCTGTCAGGCAGTGCTATCAGTGCTCCTGCCCCCCAAGAGAAGAACTATGAGGTCCGGCAACCCAGCCCGGTATTTGACGCCTTCCTGCGCAACGCAATTGACGTGATGGCGCAAGAGTTGAACCAATAAGAGAGAGCCATGCCTACCCCAAACCCAGACGCGCTGCATTTTCTGCAAACCCGCCGTTCCCGCCCGGCCAAGACCCTGACGACACCCGTGCCTGACAGCGACACACTGCTGCCCTTGCTGACAGCCGCCGCACGCACGCCGGATCATGGCAAGCTTGAGCCGTGGCGTTTTATTGTGATCGACAAGCCCGCCATGGGCCGGCTGGCGGATATTGCTCAGGTGCGGGGCGAGGCGCTTGGCCTTGATGCAGAGCAGGTTCAAAAAGGGCGCGGTCAGTTTGATCAGGGCCATCTGGCCGTCGTCGTGGTCGAGGTGCAAAAGCCTTCGCCAAAAATTCCAGCACTTGAACAGACCTATTCCGCCGGGGCCGTGTGCCTCGCGCTGGTGAATGCAGCGTTGGCAGCGGGTTGGGGGGCAAACTGGCTTAGCGGCTGGCCAAGTCATGACCGCCCTTTCATGACAGAGGGCTTTGGTCTGGAAAAGCACGAGCGTATCGCAGGCATCATCCACATCGGCACAGAAACAGCCGCCCCGCCCGAACGCCCCCGCCCTGATATTACAGCGCTGACCACATGGCTTTGACGCAGATCTTCAAGGCGTTCAGTCTGGCATTGGGGCAGCTGAGTGACCCGCGGTTCCGGCGTGTATTGCTGACAGGGGTCGGTTTGGCGCTGGTCTTGCTGATTGGCGCCGCTGCTGGGTTCGTCTGGCTGATCGACTGGATGACAGGCGAAGACAACTGGTTGCCCATCTTGGGCGAAGTCAGCTGGCTGGACGATTTGTTCAGCTGGGGTGCAGCATTCCTGCTGCTGTTTTTATCCGTCTTTTTGATGATCCCTGTCGCCTCTGCCATCACGTCCATGTTTTTGGATGATGTAGCCGAAGCCGTCGAGGCGGAGCATTACCCCCATCTGGCCCCTGCAACCCGCGTGCCCTTTGGCGATGCGGTACGGGACACGGTTAACTTTATGGGCGTGCTGATCGGGGTCAACATGCTGGCTTTGGTCTTGTATGTCTTATTCGCCCCGCTCGCGCCGCTGATCTTTTGGACGATGAACGGTTTTTTGCTAGGGCGCGAGTATTTCACCCTTGCAGCAATCCGGCGCGTCGGACGGGTAGAGGCGAAAAAGCTAAGACGCCGCCACATGGGAACGATCTGGGCGGCAGGGGTCCTGATGGCGATGCCGCTGTCGATCCCCGTGCTAAACTTGGTGATCCCTATCTTGGGCGCGGCAACATTTACCCACCTGTTCCACCTACTGGTGTCAGATCGCCGTGAAGCCAATATTCAATATCCGCAACGCTGACCAACCCAGATAGAATAAACCAAACGGTTCCAACCCAAAGCACAAGCGAGATGCCCGTCGTCCACCACGCTTTTTTCTTAAGGTGGTGATGCTCCGGCGCACCGGCATGCGTGCCTTCGACGATTTGACCCAAGTCACCTTGCGTCTTTACGCGAATGGGCAACGCGATCAGGAACGTCATCGACCAGATGACGGCGAAAAGCACCAAGGCTGATGTAACACCCATGGTTACACCTGCTCTAATTCGACAAGTGCGCCGTTAAAGTCTTTGGGATGCAGAAAAATGACGGGTTTGCCATGGGCACCGATCTTGGGCTCTCCGTTGCCCAATACGCGGGCACCTGTTGATTTCAGATGATCGCGGGCCACGATGATATCATCGACTTCATAGCAAATGTGATGGATGCCACCGGCGGGATTCTTTTCCAGAAATCCGTTGATCGGACTGTCGTCGCCAAGCGGATAGAGCAGTTCAATCTTGGTATTCGGCAATTCAATGAAAATAACCGTGACACCGTGGTCAGGCTCATCCTGTGCAGGGCCCACATTGGCCCCCAAGGCATTGCGGTACTGGTCTGCCGCGGCTTCCAAATCTGGAACAGCAATGGCGACATGATTAAGACGACCGATCATCTTACTTCTCCTGCATTTCTTAAACTTCTGCGGTTTATGGGCCTGGATTGCGCCAAGAGCAATGCGTCACGTTAACGTCCTATTAGCCAGCCGCCCCTAACCATTGAGTCGTAGCCTTGGTTCTGGGAGAGACATAATGGACAAACTCGAAGTACAGACCGAAACCCTGCCGGCACCCACGGCTGAACGGCCCTTGCTGGGCCTGACGGTTTTGGTCATTGAAGACAGCCGGTACGCCTGCGAGGCAATGCGCCTTTTGTGTCTGCGTTCAGGCGCACGGATCAGGCGGGCGGATTGTATGCGTGCGGCAAGGCGACATTTACAGGTCTATCGCCCTTCGGTTGTGATTGCCGATTTGGGCCTGCCAGACGGCAACGGCATCGACCTGATCGAGGAGCTGTCCAGAGCGCAGCCACGTGTTGATGCGCTTTTGGCGATTTCAGGCGACACCCATCTGGCCGCAGATGCCATGGCCGCCGGCGCGGACGGGTTTATCGCGAAACCGTTGAACTCGCTGGCACAGTTCCAACAAAGTGTCCTGTCTGTCTTGCCTGCCGAGCGGCAACCCAAAGGGGTGCGGATTCTGGTCGACGAAACCGTGGAGCCTGACGAAGTCGCCTATCAAGATGACATGGCCCATATCGCGGATGTTCTAGATCAAAACAGTGACACGCGCACCCTGGACTATGTCGCACAGTTTCTGGAAGGCGTGGCCCGCAGCGCGCGCGACACGGCGCTTGAGACAGCTGCAGTGGCACTGGCACACAAACGCGCCTTGGGAGAGCCGACCGAAACCGAACGGGCGACAATTGCAGGGCTGGTCCAGAACAGGCTGACGCAGCGCATCGCAATCTAGCCGGGCTTAGACCAGCGGGTCACTTGCAACGCGCACAAGCCCGGTCAAATCAGACAGGCTTTCGTTTTGCTGACCTGTCTCGTTAAAATTGCTGGGGGCAAGCCATGCCTCGAACGCCTCTTTCAACCCAGGCCATTCGGCATCAATCGCCGCGAACCAAGCCGTATCACGATTGCGCCCCTTCACGACCGCCGCCTGACGAAAGATGCCCTCGAAACTAAAACCCAAGCGTTGTGCAGCGCGGCGTGATGGCAGGTTAAGCGCGTTGCACTTCCATTCATAGCGCCGATATCCCGCCTCGAACGCCCATGCCATCATCAGATACATCGCTTCGGTAGCGGCGCGGGTACGTTGCAGCGCGGGGCTGAAAGTGATGGACCCCACTTCGATCGAGCCTGATGCAGGTGTGATGCGCAGATAGCTTGCCACGCCTTCCCAATGCCCTGTCTCAAGGTTCTTGATCGCATAGAACAACGGGTCGGTGCGGGTTTCTGTTTCCCTGACCCAACGGTGAAACTGCGCGGACGAAAAAAACGGCCCGTCGTACATGTAATCCCATAGATGATCCTGACCCTCGAAGGATCGAAACAACAAAGCGGCATGGGCGTCAGCGGTCAAAGGCTCAAGCTTTACATAACGGCCGGAAAAAGCCTCGCGCGGGGGCAAAGCGGGCGTGACGAAATTCGGCACGGCAAAACCAATATGGGACGCTTTGGATACATTCTCATTCATGAAACCTACGTTAGGACGAACAATCGCCTGCGCCAAGCCCGTAAACGTCAAGGCACATCGCCCAAGCCAGCCCTCATTCTTACCAAAATTTCGACACAAACCCTTGGCACGTTTGGATCAGTCAATCCCTTTCAACGCCGAAGGATACCAATCCATGTTGGCAAAGCTTAAAGCACTGCGCCAAATTTATCAGGACGAAACCCGTTTCGACTGGGTCGTTCTGGTTGCGGATGTGTTTGGTTTGGGGATTGTCCTGTTTGCATTTGCAAGCGCACGCGTCGGTGCCAGCGCGCCAGAGTTGGCAAACCAGATCGCAAGCGTTCAGTTCTAGGACTAGGGTCGGTCCGTCCATGCGACCACCGCACCACGTCCATAATCCAAAAGGAACCAAGTCCACCTCCTCGCGTTAGCCCTGTGAGATAGAGGGGAAACACATGACTTCGATTTATGACGCCATCAAAGCCGACCATAACGAGCACCGCAAATTGTTGGATACAATCGCTGAAACGACGGGCTACAGCAAAGAGCGGAAGGATGCCTGGCAGGCATTTTTTAACGATGTAAAATCCCATGCCGCCGCTGAGGAAGAGACATTTTATTCCAAGCTGATGCATGAGACCTGGGGCCAAGATGCCGCCCGCCACTCCGTTTCGGAGCATAAAGAGCTTGATGATCTGATGGAGGAGCTGCACAGCACCGACATGTCGTCGCCCGGCTGGCTGGCAAAGTTCAAGACGCTCAAACATGATTACGAGCATCATATGGAAGAAGAAGAGCAAGACGTCTTCAAGCGCGCCAAAGAGGTGATCGGCCAAGAGCATAACAACGCTTTCGGCACACGCTTTTTAGAGCGCAAGAAGGAAGAGATGAGTTTGATCGAAAAGAAGCGTGAAGACAGCCTCGAAGATTAATCCACCTGCAATCTGCAAAAAACCCGCCTTTGGAGATCCAAGGGCGGGCTTTTTTTGTTGGTGCTGGTTTCTTAGTCCTGCGGAATAACGCGCAGTCCAAGTTCCATCAGCTGGTCGGGCATCGGATCGTTTGGCGCGTTCATCATCAGATCTTCGGCACGCTGGTTCATCGGAAACAGGATGACTTCGCGAATGTTGGCTTCTTCGGCCAGCAGCATCACGATCCGGTCAATCCCGGCTGCACATCCCCCGTGGGGCGGGGCACCGTACTGGAAGGCGTTAACCATACCGCCGAACCGCTTTTCCACCTCTTCCTTGCCATAGCCTGCGATCTCGAACGCTTTGAACATGATCTCGGGCTTGTGGTTCCGGATGGCGCCAGACACCAACTCATAGCCGTTGCAGGCAAGGTCATACTGATAGCCAAGCACCTCAAGCGGATCGCCCATCAGCGCATCCATCCCACCCTGAGGCATGGAAAACGGGTTGTGTTCAAAATCGATCTTGCCTGATTCGGCGTCTTTTTCGTAGATCGGGAAATCGACGATCCAAGCAAAGGCAAAACGGTTTTCGTCCGTCAGACCCAATTCCGTGCCGATCACATTGCGCGCACGGCCCGCGACGCCTTCAAACGCCTTGGGTTTACCGCCCAAGAAAAACGCGGCATCGCCGACCGTCAGCCCAAGCTGCTGGCGAATGGCTTCGGTGCGTTCGGGGCCGATGTTTTTGGCCAGCGGACCCGCCGCTTCCATGCCGCCCTCAACCTCGCCTGATTTCAGCTTGGCTTGTGCTTCTTTCACCGGAATGCCCAGTTCTTGCGCCACGCTGTCAGCGGTCTTTTCGCGCCAGAAGATGTACCCCATCCCCGGCAGCCCTTCTTTTTGCGCAAAAGCGTTCATGCGGTCGCAGAATTTGCGTGACCCCCCAGTGGGGGCTGGGATCGCGCGGATTTGCGTCCCTTCCTGCTCAAGCAATTTGGCAAAGATCGCAAAGCCGGAGTCCGCGAAATGCTCGGACACCACCTGCATTTTGATCGGGTTGCGCAGGTCGGGTTTGTCCGACCCGTACCACAGCGCCGCGTCCTTATAGGAAATCTGCGGCCATTCCTGATCAACAGGCTTGCCGCCGCCGAATTCTTCGAAAATGCCGGTCAGCACGGGCTGGATCGTATCAAACACGTCTTGCTGCTCGACAAAGGACATCTCGAGGTCAAGCTGGTAGAAATCTGTGGGCGACCGGTCCGCGCGCGGGTCTTCGTCGCGGAAACAAGGCGCGATCTGGAAATACTTGTCAAAGCCGGACACCATCAGCAACTGTTTGAACTGCTGCGGTGCTTGCGGCAGCGCGTAGAATTTTCCGGGGTGCAGACGCGATGGCACCAAGAAGTCGCGCGCGCCTTCGGGGCTGGATGCGGTGATGATCGGCGTCTGGAATTCCTTGAAACCCCGCCCCCACATCCGCTGACGGATCGACGACACCACATCAGAGCGCAGGATCATGTTTTTCTGCATCTTCTCGCGGCGCAGATCAAGGTAGCGGTAGCGCAAGCGCGTTTCCTCGGGATATTCCTGATCGCCAAACACCTGCAGCGGCAGCTCTTTCGAGGCTCCTAGCACTTCGATATCGCGCACGAACACTTCGATGGCACCCGTCGGGATTTTGCTGTTCACCAGTTCGGGCGCGCGGGCCTTCACCTCGCCGTCGATGCGCACACACCATTCAGAGCGGACCTTTTCCACATCGGCAAAGGCCGTGGAGTCGGGATCGCACAGCACCTGGGTCATGCCGTAGTGGTCGCGCAAATCGATGAACAGGATGCCGCCATGGTCGCGCACACGGTGCACCCAACCGGACAGACGAACCTTGTCGCCTACGTTTTCGGTGCTCAAATCGGCGCATGTGTGGCTGCGATATGCGTGCATGACGGGTCCCTTTCTAGGGCTGGAATTGTTCGGGGCAGGTACACCGTTTGAGGCCGGGGAAGTCAAGAGTTTCCGGCAAAACCGACTGCCAGAAATAATTAGACCGCCTGCTCCTCCCAAAGCAGGCGGTCCTTCCCGCGCGACGTCTCTGGTTCCTTAAAGAATCAGAACATCAAGCGGCGGAAATCCGTTGAAGCCGACCGAGCTATAGGAGCTTGTGTAGGCACCACAATTCTTAATCATGATCTTGTCACCGTCGCGAAGTTCAAGCGGCAAGTCCACTGGCGTCTTCTCATACAGGATATCAGCAGAATCACAAGACGGTCCTGCAAGCACACAGGGGCCAACGGCACCAGCATCGTGCGCAGTGACAAATTCGTAGCGGATCGCCTCGCCTTCTGTCTCGGCCAGACCAGAGAAACGACCGATATCCAGATATACCCAACGACGCTGTGCTTCTGTCGACTTTCGCGAAACAAGCATAACTTCGGCTGCGATATGACCCGCTTCTGCCACCATCCCGCGACCCGGCTCTGCCATCACATAGGGGATGTCGCCGAAACGCTCTTTGACAGCGGCCATGACGGCGGCGGCATAGCCACGGGGCGCATCAACCGGATCACCGTGATACGCAGGGAAACCGCCCCCGATGTTGAGCAGTTGCAGATCGTGACCAGCCTCTATTGCGGCATGCCAAAGCGGGGCAACCTGATCCAGAACCGGGTGCCAATATTCTGCCTTGCGGGTTTGCGAGCCTACGTGAAACGACAGACCATAAGGCACAAGGCCAACGGTTTTGGTATAATCCAGCAGCGTGGGAAGCAGCGTACCGGCGCAGCCAAATTTACGGGTCAGCGGCCAATCAGCCAAGGAGTTTTCCACGATCAGCCGGATGTAAACACGGGCACCAGGGGCGTTTGCCGCGATCTTGTCCAGTTCAGCCTCGCAGTCGGCGGCAAATAGGGTGACGCCGATGGAATGGGCGAACGCGATATCAACGCCGCGTTTGATCGTATTGCCAAACGAGATATTCTTGGGGTCGGCCCCTTGAGACAGGCACAATTCAATTTCCTGACGCGAAGCTGCATCAAAACCAGAGCCTTTTTCGACCAGCAAGCGGATAAGTTCGGGCGCGGGGTTGGCTTTGACGGCATAGTGAATATGCGCGTTGCCCAAGCCGGCATGCAGCGCGTCATATTGCACGCCGACACGCTCGCGACTGACCACAAGGGTTGGTTTGTCAAAGCTGTTGTTCCAGATGTAATCTGCAGCTTCGTCAAAGTTGGAAGGTGTAGGCGCACGAAGGGCACCGGTTGCTATCGCGTTCATGGTCATCTCCAAAGAGCAAGGCAGGGCGGGAGCACCCCAACGTGTCGTTTCAAGAGACGTTACCGTCGCTGCATAAACACGGGACAATCATTCCAAAAGCTGACCGTCCAGATGCGCGTGCGTTGGCGTCTGTGACGGGGCGTTTACCGTGTTTTCAGATTCGTGCAAGACCGAATATCGCCTCTGTCCCAGATTGTTCGGAAAGCGGCAAATCCACGCCTTCGGGTGCAAAATCTATCACCTTGCAGCACGCTCTTCAACGCAAGTGAACCAGCTGTTCCGCGCGTCTTCGACCCGATCAATCTTCCGTCCGCGGATGGTGCGAGGTTTTCGTGTCGGCCCGTTCTGTTTAAGACGTTCAAGGCTGTCGGTACTGGCAAACAGCATACAGAAAACTTCGAATTTCAAACTTTCCAACCAGACTGGCCCTGAGCCGCACAATTTTTCAAAAACGCAGGCTCAGTCTTTTTCCCAGTCGGTTCCAATTGCCTCTCGGTCTTTTTGCTTTTCCTCTCGCACAAGTTCGTTGACCCCATCACGCTCGGACGCGTCAGTAGGCTCAGGTGTGAAGTTTGCCGCTTTGGTGCCGGTGAGCGCAAGTGAAAATAGCATCGGGAAATGATCAGAGTTGATGTGGCGCAGACGTGCCATGCGGATCAGGCGAAATTCGGCGCTGTGAAACAGATGGTCCAGCGGCCAGCGCAACAACGGGATACCTGCATGAAACGTATTGTAGAACCCCCGACCGATGCGCGGATCTAAAAGCCCCGACAATCGCTGGAACCGGCGGGTGGTGGTTGACCATGCCACGTCATTCAGATCACCGGTGACGATCGCGGGCAGATGGTCTTTGCAAGCCTCTATCCCGACCATCGCGATTTCGCCGTCCCTGCTTTTGGTGTCATGGTTTGGAACCGGCGGCTCGGGATGCACGATATACAGCCGCCACGCCCGCCCGGACCGCATCTGCACCTGCGTACAGATTGAGGGGACATGCGCGACCAACAATTCGCGGACCTGTGTTTGGGCCAATGGCAGCTTGGACATCAAAACCAGCCCATACGAGTTGTCCTTGGGTACATTGACCCAATGGGCATAGTCATCCTTTAGCGCAGCGTGAAGGGCGTCGATCCAGTCCTGATCCACTTCCAGCGCGGTGGCAACGTCGGGTTGTTCTTCGTTGATCAGATCAATCAGCCTCTGATACTCGCGATTGGATTGCTTCACGTTGGCCGCAACCAACGTGATGTGATTGTCCTTGTCTGCGATTTCCCGACTTGATGCATCAACAGATTGCCGCGTCCAAACCGGCGTGAATTTAATGATATAAGCGATGTGAATGATTGCAACGAAGCATAGAACAGAAATGGCAAACAGCTTTGGCTGGGGCTCGAGAAAGACAGCCGCAATACAAATCATCGCCAAACTCAGGACAAAAAACTGTTCGCGTGGGAATGCGAGGCTCCGGATTGCACCATGCGCGACTTTACTGAATGGCAAAACGCTCGACAGAAATAAAACAGCGACGCCAATCCAGAACAGCGATTGAAGCAAAGTTATCATGGCCTGATCCTTTGAACTACGAAGGGGTGGAAAGCAAAAGCCCCCCACCCCCTTTTCAACATAATTCCGAAGCTAATTGTTTCATGTCAGACCAAATAAGCCTCGGAGATGTTACTTCTTGTCGTCTTCATCTTCATCATCTGCCTTATCTTCAGGCATCTTGAAGAAACTATCTGCATCAGAATAGTCGCCACGATCCCGGTCGTCATCGTCAGCCGGATTGCCCGACAGCGTGAACGTTTCCAGCCCTTCAATCGCAGTCGGCATCTTTGACTCCGGGTCCATGCCAAGGGATTGTTCGGTGCTGACCAGACGCCGGCGCTCGTCATCGCTCATCAATCCGCCCTCGGCCGCCTTCTTGGCGGCAGCTTTTTGCACAGCGGTATCCAGCTCGGACTGTTTGCACAGACCAAGGGCAACGGGATCAATCGGCTGGATATTGGATATATTCCAGTGCGTCCGGTCGCGGATTGCGAGGATCGTCGGCTTGGTTGTCCCGACCAGCTTGCTGATCTGACCGTCCGACAGTTCGGGGTGAAACTTGACCAGCCAGTAAATCGACGCCGGGCGATCCTGACGCTTGGACAAAGGCGTATAGCGGGGTCCGCGACGCTTCTCTTCGCCTTGGGCGGCAGCATTGAACTTCAGCTCCAGCTTGTGCATCGGGTTGGCTTGCGCTTTCTCGATCTCTGCCTCGGTCAGCTGGTTGTTTGCCACCGGATCAAAGCCCTTGACCCCTTGCGCGACATCGCCGTCAGCGATGCCCTGAACTTCCAGCTCGTGCATTTCTACGAAATCTGCAATTTGCTTGAAACTAAGGGTCGTGTTGTCTACCAGCCAAACGGCAGTCGCGCGGGCCATAATCGGTTTTACCATATCGGTCTCTCCTTAAAACACACCTTCCCCGTCGCCTGAAATTGGCTGTCCTGCCGGGGCAGAACGGTTTCCATTGTGGGGGAACTTGTAGCTTATATAAAGGGACAAGCCGAATAAGGAAAGACCCCAATGCGTTTGCTTATCTTAAGCCTGATGGCCTTGTTTGCCATTACTCCTCGGGTGGCGCAGGCCGAAGGTGACGTCGCTGGCGAATTCGACTATTACGTTCTCGCGCTCAGCTGGTCGCCAAACTGGTGCGCCCTTGAAGGAGATGCGCGCCGCTCGCCACAATGCGACGAGGCCGAAGACCATGGCTGGATCATGCACGGCCTATGGCCACAGTTTCACCGCGGGTACCCCTCTAGTTGCCACACCTCCCAGCGCCCGCCATCGCGCAGCATGACAGATCAGATGGCAGATATCATGGGCACATCCGGCCTTGCCTGGTATCAATGGAAAAAACATGGAAGCTGCGCCGGTCTGTCTGCCCCGGCCTATTTCGAGACCGCGCGCGCAGCCTATCAAACCGTCGAACGCCCTGCCGTCTTTCGCAAGATAAAGAACGACATTCGGCTGCCCGCCTCGGTAATCGAGGACGCTTTCTTGAAGGCTAACGCGGGTATGGAGGCAGATGGCGTCACAGTCACCTGCAAAGAAGGCTACATCCAGGAGGTCCGCATCTGCCTGTCGAAAGACCTTAAACCTGTGCCATGCGGTCGGGATGTGGTCAAAGACTGCTCACTTGAAAACGCGCTATTCACGCCCATCAGATAGAAAATCGTCCTTCGGACGATGGCCTCCGGCGGGGATATTTAAGAGCCAGAGAAGCCAAGGGACTTCCCACCTTCTCTGGCTTTCTAAGTATCCCCGCCGGAGGCAGCGACGCGTTAGCGGCGCTTTACCCGATTTCCAGTACCGTACTGCCCGTGGTTTGACGCGCTTCAAGCGCTTCATGGGCCTTTGCGACATCTTTCAAGGCAAAGCGTTGACCGATGTTGATCTTAACATCCCCCGAGAGCACCTTGTCGGAAAGGTGTTTGGCCATCTCCTGACACGTGGCGTGATCCCCGATGTGGGTAAAGATCGTCGGCCGCGTAATTTTAAGCGACCCTTTTTTCCCCAGAATTCCAACGTCGAAGGGCGGCACCGGACCGGACGCATTGCCGAACGAGATCATCATGCCCAAAGGTTTCAAGCTATCAAGCGACCCTTCGAATGTGTCTTTGCCGACAGCATCCATCACGGCATCGACGCCTTTGCCGTCTGTCAGTTCTTTGACCCGGGCGGCCCAATCCGTGCTGCGGTAGTTGATGCAATGGGTGGCACCGTGATCCAGGGCCAGCTGGCATTTTTCATCCGTTCCAGCCGTGCCGATCAAGGTGATCCCTTCCGAGCGCGCCCATTGGCAGGCGATCAGGCCGACGCCCCCGGCTGCGGCATGAAACAGTACCGTGTCGCCTCGCTTGAGCGGGGTTGTGCGGTGGAAAAGATACTCCACCGTCATCCCCTTGAGCATCATGGCCGCGCCCTCCTCAAAGGAAATGCCTTCCGGTAACGGGCAGACCTGAGCAGCAGGCATGACCCGCGCTTCGGCATAGGAACCCGGAGGCTGTGACGCATAGGCTGCGCGGTCGCCTACTTTGAGGTGCGTCACACCTTCGCCAACGGCTTCGATCACACCAGCCGCTTCCATGCCCATCGCCTGGGGCAATTGCATGGGGTAAAGGCCGGTCCGCTGGTAAACGTCGATGAAATTGAGGCCAACCGCCTTTTGTGCAATGCGGATTTGGCCGGGCCCCGGTGCGCCGACCTCGCGGTCCACGAGTTTGAATTGCTCAGGCCCGCCGTGGGCTTCGATGATTGCTGTCAGTGCCATATGTGTTTCCTACCCATGTACCTTAAGAACGATTTTGCCGATATGCCCGCTGGTTTCCATTCGCGCATGCGCATCGGCGGCATTTTCGAATTCATATTCGCTGTCCATCACTGGCGCTATCTTACCAGCATCCAGCAGCGGCCAAACGTGTTCTCGCAACTGCTCGGCGATGCGCGCCTTGGCCAGATCGCTTTGCGGACGCAATGTGCTGCCAGTCATCGTAAGGCGGCGGGTCATCAACGTGGCAAAGTTCACCTCGACCTTGGGGCCGGACAGAAATGCGATTTGCACCAGCCGTCCATCTTCTGCCAAGGCTGACAAGTTGCGCGGGATGTAGTCGCCGCCAACCATATCAAGGATCAAGTCTGCCCCACCTTCCGCTTTCAAGACATCCACGAAATCGGTGTCGCGGTAGTTGATCGCAGCTTCGGCCCCCAGCTTGGCGCAGGCGGCGCATTTGCTGTCGGTGCCCGCAGTTGCAAAGACACGTGCGCCGAATGCGCGCGCCAGCTGGATTGCAGTCGTACCGATGCCCGACGATCCCCCGTGAACCAGAAAGCGCTCGCCAGCCTTGAGACCGCCGCGCATGAAGACATTCGACCAAACGGTAAAGAAGGTTTCGGGCAGGCAGGCCGCCTCTTTCAGCCCCATACCTTTGGGCACTGGCAAACAATGCGCCGCAGGGGTCGCGACATATTCGGCATAGCCACCACCGGGCAGCAGAGCGCAAACCTTGTCACCAACGGACAGCCCTGACACCCCTTCACCAATCGCGTGAATTTCGCCCGCGGCCTCAAGCCCCGGAAGATCGCTGGCTGTGGGGGGCGGCGCGTACATGCCTGCGCGTTGCAGCGCATCGGGGCGGTTCACACCGGCATAGGCGACCTTGATCACCACCTGGCCATGGGATGGTGTTGGCATGGGGCGCTGCGTCGGTTGCAGAACTTCGGGGCCACCGGCTTTGGTGATCTCGATCGCTCGCAATGTGTCTGACATACTGCTATGCCTCCTTTGGTCCAATTTGTTGTGCCCAACATAAGCCAACAATTCTTGGCGTACAGCGCGAACTGGTAAACGTCAGGATGCTCGTCAAAGTCCGCCTCGAGCGCGCAAAGCCTCGGCAACATGTTCCGCGTCATCGATGGCAAGTACGGCGAACGGAATAATGGTGCGCCAGCCCAATCGCTTGGTCGATCTTGCGCGCCACGACAGCGCCAGCATCTGCCCTTTTTCAACCAACACGGGGATAAAGCGGATCACCATCGCAAAGGCCAGCTCCAGGCTGCGGGTCTTAAGCCCGATGCTGCGCAAGGGCGTGGTCAGCCAAGTTATCACATCCACCATCTGCGACAGCTTCGTTGTCATTGTTACCAGATTTGCCAAAGCAACGGCGCTGACCATCCGCAAGGCAATCACCGCACCGTTTTCAAGGTCAGCGGTCAACACATGCCACAACACGATAAGCACCAAAAAGGGCCAGAGAATCCGCAACCGTGACAGGCCTGTCTGCAAGAACTGCCGCCCCGGCGCGGCATATATCAGCAACGTGCCCGTGAGGATCAGGATCTGAAACCAAAGGGCTTCAAAACTGAACAAAACCAAAGTCGCGGCACACAGCCCGCCCAACTTTGCGCCTGCGGGCCAGCCGTGCGCCCGCGTCTTAACCGGCGAGGTGAGTGAAATCATCGTGCACCCCAAATTCCTGCATACGTGCAAGGAAGGTTTCGATAACCAAGCCCGCGTCGCCATCTTGTGCGATCCTGCCCTCGTCAATCCAGATGACCCTGTCATAGCCGGACAGGTGGGTCGGGTCGTGGGTGATGTGGATCAAATGCGCTTCAAGCTGCGAAAGCACACGCTTGAGATGAAGCGTCGTCGGGATATCAAGGCCGGCAAAGGGTTCATCCAGAATGATGAGTTTTGGCTGCATGGCAAGAATAGACATCAAACACACCAACTGCCGCTGCCCCTGTGACAGCTGATGAATGGCCGCCTTGGCCCAATGGCTGCGGTCAAAGCGGGCAAGCATCGTTGCGGTGTTCCCCGCAGCCTCAGCGTTGGATTGGCCAAGCTGGGTCAGACCAAAGCTGATTTCCTCCTCAACGGTCGGAAAAATGATTTGATGATCAGGGTTCTGGAACAAGATACCAACGTGCCGCAACGCGGCTTTGCGGTCTTTGGCGACATCGACGCCTGCAATGCGTGCCTCGCCCGAAGTGGGCAGCACCAACCCCGCCAAAATCCGCGCAAGCGATGTTTTACCAGAGCCGTTGCGCCCAACAATGCCTATGCGGCGCTCGCTGGCAAGCAATGTCACATCATGCAAGACCTGCACCCCATTTGGCGCAAAGGATATGTTTGTCAGCTCGATAAGGGCGGAGGACATCGTCGGAGTACCACAAGATCTTGCCCGCACAGATTGCGAACCCGTCGGGGACTATCAGGTCTGGTGCGTCAAGAAAAGCCGGCCTAGCTGCGCGGGCTTGTCCAACTGCCGGGCATGCCCATCTTTTGCATCCGCGAGGGCGCTTTGACATGGGACAAAACCCAATTGGGGCCAGCCATCAGCTTGCTCAAGGTCGGACTGTTGTTGACCTGCGCCTTTACCTTTTCGATCTGCATCACGTTGTCTATGCGCCGATCCAGAAAGCTCCATGTCTCGGAATGGTTTTCGCTGGTATCGCCCAGCCAATACAGCACGGTCGAGGAATACACAGCGCTGAGCGTTGCCCGCTTGGTATACCAGTTTACGTCATCTGACGTATCGCCCAGCCCGTCCCATATGGCATCGGACGAGCCCCAAACCAGTTTGGCACCGTCAGCGGCATATTGCGGTAAGGCAAATAAGGTTGTCCCACGACGTACCACTTCTTTGTCTGTCACAACTTCCAGCCGGAAGCGTACCATCGCGGCGATCTTGTCGCGAAACTTCATCTCGCTCAGGTCTTCGGACTTCATCCGCTCGAGCATCAGCGCATCA
>Ga0307981_1000195_pt1 | contig 64776 bp, 77 predicted proteins | sample OrgLakmetagen987_FD_201849 | JGI IMG/M metagenome (GOLD analysis project Ga0307981, IMG submission 201849) | Saline water microbial communities from Organic Lake, Antarctica - #987 | ecosystem: Environmental > Aquatic > Non-marine Saline and Alkaline > Saline | place: Antarctica: Organic Lake... | reverse complement strand
TCACGCCGTCGGACCTGCGGGGCTTTAAGCAATGCCATTTCTTCGCCGGGATCGGCGGCTGGCCCTACGCACTGCGCCTCGCCGGCGTGGCCGAGGATCTGTCCGTCTGGACTGGCTCGCCGCCCTGCCAGCCATTCAGCCAGGCCGGGCAGCGCAAGGGACAGGACGATGACCGCCATCTCGCCCCGGCCTTCCTGCGGCTCGTCGCAGCCTGCCGCCCGGAGTTCGTCTTCGGCGAGCAGGTCGCGAGCGCGGCAGTGCTCGGACCAGTTGGCAGCGCGACTCGCACAGCGGCTGAGGGCCCGGCTGGCTGGGCGTGGTTCGACGCTCTGGCTTCTGACCTGGAAGCGGCATCTTACACCGTCGCGGCGGCCGATCTGCCGGCTGCGGGCATCGGCGCTCCGCACATCCGCCAGCGGCTGTTCTTCGGCGCCGCCGCCCTGGAGCCGGGCGGGCTGGGCAACGGCCTCAGCGCGGGATCACAAGGACGGATCGGAATGCCGGGCGGTGCCGATCAACGCGCTACTCGGCCGGCAGGTCTGGCTGGCGGGCTGGCCGACGGCGATGGCGGGCTCGCCCGCGACGGCAGCGTACAACGCGGCGGGCAACACGGATGCGAGCCGCAGGACGGTAAAGCTGGTCGACTGGTCGAAGGTGACGACCCCACCGGCGCCGATGCGACGGACGGCGTCTGGCGAGATCCGGACTGGCTCCTCTGCCGCGATGGCCGCTGGCGGCCCGTTGAGCCCGGAACATTCCCGCTGGTTGATAGGATATCCGGTCGCATGGGGCTGCTGCGGGGCTACGGCAATGCGATCGTGCCGCCGCTCGCGGCGGAGTTCGTGACGGCGTTTCTGGAGAGCCTGCCGGAGGGGCTGTGATGAAGCAGAGCCGGATCATGTCGATGGTCGAGGCCGCGACGAACGTCGTCGTCGGCTACGTGCTGGCCATCGCCACGCAGATCGTCGTGTTCCCATTGTTCGGGATCGAGACCGGTCTCGCCGAGCACATGACCATCGGCCTCGCCTTCGTCGGCGTCTCGCTGGCGCGCGGCTATCTTCTGCGCCGGCTGTTCGAATTTTGGCGGTGACGCCGCGCGTCACTCTTCGGAGGCGACTTCCGAGACGTATGCACCGCCCGCATTCCACGAACCTTCATCGAGGGTCCAGACGGCGTTTTCCATGTCGGCCAGAACCTTGAAGGCGGCGACTTGCGCCGCCTCAGGGGATAGTGCTTCGACGGACACGAAGGTGCTTTCGGTGACGTCGCGGGTGATCTTGACCCTGAAGCGCGGCATCAGTCCGCGTCCTGAATGCGATAGCAGCGCCCACGACCCTCGACCTTCTCCGAGGTGATGGTCAGGCCGAGCTTCTTTTTCAGTGCGCCGGACATGGCGCCCCTAGCGGTGTGAGCCTGCCAGTCGAGTGCCGCCACGATCTCGTCGATGGTGGCTCCGCCCTCGGCGCGGAGCATCTCGATCAGCTTCGCCTGCTTCGTGCCCGCGCGCGGTGTGCGCGCCTTGGCCGCGGGGTCGCCCTCGGCGGGAGCGTCCTTCGGGGCCTCCGCGCTCGGCGCCGCGTCGGCGCCCGTGTTCGCTCTGTCGCCGCCTTCCGGCTCGATCCCGATGGCGGCGAGGCCCGCATCTGCGATGTGCAGGAGGATGGCGCGGCCGTCCGTGTCGTTGCGCCAGATGCGGTTGAGGGCGGCATCGGCCTTGGTCCGGCTGTCGGTCGTGGTCTCGGCGATCAGCCCGCGGGAGAGGAGCGCGCCGACCACCTTGGCGGCCGCGCCGCCGCGGAGCGAGCCGGGAAGCGGCAGGACGTTGCGGTCCTCGCGCTGCGCGGCGGCGCTGAGGATCACGAGCTGGGTATCGGAAAGCTTGGTCATGGGGTCGTCTCCTTGGTCGGGGCCGCGACCGTCGCGACCCTCCTACGACCCCGAGCCGCGCCTTGGCGCGGCAGGAGTTCCGGCGGGGCCGGAGGTCAGATCAGCCCGAGGTCTCGCAGGAGCGTGGCGGCGTCGGGCAGCCGATCCGTCGCCACGTCGATGGCGATGGTCATGCTGTCGGCGGTAAGGCGGGCCGAAATGTCCGCTTCCTCGCGGAGGGCGTCCCCGATCTCCTCGAGAACGGCGGGGATGCGGCTGGCATCCCAAGGCTCGTTCAGGCCGCGGATGGCGATGCGGATGGTGCTGGTTTCCATGGTGCTTACTCCGCGTGCTCGCCCTCGCCGAAGGCGCTGTCGGTGATGCGCTTGAGGAGGCTGGCGTAGTGGTCAAGGGTGCCGACCATCGCCCAGCCCACCTCGTCGGGGTGGCAGTTGAAATGGTCGTCGCTCAGCGCCTGTAGCCGGGCGAGCATCTCGTCGATCTCGGCTTTCTTGCCGATGAAGGCGTTCAGCGCGGCTTCTTTGTTGCGGCGCGCCTTCTCGGCGCGGAGCTGGTGGCGGGGCGTGGTGATTGGGTTCAGGCGCGTGGTCATCCGGTGGCTCCGTGTGCTGAGTTGCATCGTCCTTCTGGATCCAGGTTCGCTCCGGCGCAGAGGCTTATCAACTCAATAAGCACATGATTTCGAATGATAATCGGAGCGCGGCATGGAGGGTCTGAGCGAGCGCCAATACGCCGCCCGCGTCGGCCTCTCGCGCGGGGCGATCCAGAAGGCGAAGGCCGCCGGCCGCCTGGTGCTGCACGCCGATGGGAGCATCGATCCCGACGCCAGCGACGCGCGCCGGGCCGAGAGCACGGACCCGTCGAAAACCCGCAAGCCGCCCGCGCCGAAGCGCAAGCCCGTACCGGAGGCGGCTGTTTCGGCGGTGGGCGATACCCTCAAGGAACAGGGCCTGGCCGCGCCGGCCACGGGCGGCGGGACGACCTTCCTGCAGGCGAAGACGGCCAACGAGGTGCTGAAGGCGCAGGAGCGGCGCATCCGGCTGCAAAAGCTGAAAGGCGAGCTGATCGACCGCGCCCGCGCGCTGGCGCTGGTGTTCCGGCTGGCGCGGCAGGAGCGCGATGTCTGGGTCAACTGGCCCGCCCGGGTGGCCGCACTGATGGCGGCCGATGTGGGCGTGGAACCGGCCGCGATGCAGAAGGCTCTGGAGAAACATGTCCGATCCCAGCTCGACGACCTCGCCGAGATCCAGCCCGATCTCCGCTGAGGACGCGGACGCGCAGGCCTTCGACGGGGCGCAGGACATCCTGCGTGCCTGGGGCGCAGGGCTGCGGCCCGACCCGGACCTGACGGTATCCGAATGGGCCGACCGGCACCGCAAGCTGTCGTCGCGCGCCTCGGCCGAGCCCGGGCAGTATCGCACGGTGCGCACGCCTTACATGGGCGAGATCATGGACCGGCTGAGCCCCGGCGATCCCACGCAGCGGGTGGTGTTCATGAAGGCCGCGCAGGTCGGCGCGACAGAGGCCGGGAACAACTGGATCGGGTTCGCCATCCACCAGGCGCCGGGCCCGATGCTTGCGGTCCAGCCGACGGTGGAACTGGCCAAGCGCAACTCGCGCCAGCGGATCGACCCGCTGATCGAGGAAAGCCCGGAGCTGCGGGAGCGAATCAAGCCGGCGCGCTCGCGCGATGCGGGCAACACCATGCTGTCGAAGGAGTTCGCGGGCGGCATCCTGATCATGACCGGGGCGAACTCGGCGGTGGGGCTGCGGTCCACGCCGGCGCGCTATATCTTTCTCGACGAGGTCGACGCGTATCCGGCCTCGGCCGACGAGGAAGGCGATCCGGTGACGCTGGCCGAGGCGCGCTCGCTGACCTTTGCCCACCGGCGCAAGGTGTTCCTCGTCTCGACGCCGACGATCCGGGGGCTCTCCCGAATCGAGCGGGAGCTCGAGGCGTCCGACCAGCGCCGCTTCTTCGTGCCATGCCCGCATTGCGACGCAATGCAGTGGCTGAAGTTCGACCGGCTGCGCTGGGAGAAGGGGCGGCCGGAGACGGCGGAGTATCTCTGCGAGGGCTGCGACGGGGCCATCGCGGAGCACCACAAGACGGCGATGCTGGAAGCGGGCGAATGGCGCGCGACCGCCGAGCCGGAGGACCCCGGCACCGTCGGCTATCACCTCTCGGCGCTCTACTCGCCGGTGGGCTGGCTCGGCTGGGACCGGATCGCGCGCGCCTGGGAGGCGGCCCGAGGCTCGGACGAGGCGATCAAGGCGTTCCGCAACACGATCCTCGGCGAGACATGGGTCGAGAGCGGCGAGGCGCCCGACTGGCAACGGCTGGCGGATCGCCGCGAGGCATGGAAACCGGGCACCGTGCCGGCGGGCGGCCTGTTCCTGACCGCCGGCGCCGACGTGCAGAAGGACCGCATCGAGGTCGATGTCTGGGCCTGGGGCCGCGGGCTGGAAAGCTGGCTCGTCGATCATGTCGTCATCGAGGGCGGGCCCGGCGATCCGGCCTGCTGGCAGCAGCTCACGGATCTGCTGGGGCGCACATGGACGTATGCCTCCGGCGAGCATCTGGCGATCGCGCGTCTTGCGATCGACACGGGCTACGAGACCAGCGCGGTCTATGGCTGGGCGCGGCAGGTCGGCTTCGCGCAGGTGGCACCCGTGAAGGGGCTCGACGGGTTCAATCGGTCGAGCCCGGTGACAGGCCCCACCTATGTTGACGCGACCGTCGCGGGCAAGCGCCTGCGCCGCGGCGCGCGGCTGTGGAGCGTGGCGACCTCGACCTTCAAGGCCGAGACCTACCGCTTTCTGCGCCAGGACCGACCGGCGGAGGAAGAGATCGCCGCCGGTGCACCGTTTCCGCCCGGAACGGTGCATTTGCCGTCCTGGGCGGACAGCGAATGGCTGAAGCAGCTGGCCGCCGAGCAGCTGGTCACGGTGAAGGGCAAGCGCGGCTTCACGAAGCTCGAATGGCAGAAGCTTCGGGAGCGCAACGAGGCGCTGGACTGCCGGGTCTACGCCAGGGCCGCCGCGTGGATCGCCGGGGCCGACCGGTGGTCTGAGGCCCGCTGGGCCGATCTGGAGACGCAACTCGGCATCGAACAGCGGAGCGATCCTAATGGGGTGACGGGCTCCGAACCGCCCGCTGGCAAGCGGAGCACGCTGCGGCGGCGGACCGTCCGCTCGAGTTACATGGAGTGATCAGTGGGCCTTCTTTTCCCCGCGACTACGATGGCCGGCACGCACCCTGCGCCGGAACTCGGCGAGCATGGCCAGGTCGAACTCGATCTCCCGGCGGTCGATGTCCTCAGGGTCAAAGGCGCCTCCGACCCATTCCAGCAAGAACGCATGTTCGGGATGTTTCGGGTCGGCGATCGCATCGAGGAAGTTCATGAACCCGGGCAGACCGCCCACATCTTCGGGCGGTGCGCGGCGTCCGCCCTCGACGAACACCGGATAATCTTTGTCTGGATCACCGTCGCGGACGTGCTCCACACGGATGCTGTGCCGCCAGTCGTCACCGAAATCGTAGACATAGGTGAATTGGTCGATTCCCCGATCCATCACCTGATTCAGCCGGGTTCCCTTGGCCTTGTAGACCCGGCCGGACGCGCTCTCCAATCCGGGGAGCGGGTCGCCATAGGCGCGGTCGCCCACGCGAAACTCGTAGAGATGCGCATGGTCCCACCGCATCACGGCCTGAAGGATGTCGTGCAATGTCGACAGGGTGATCGCAGCCGCCACGTCAACCCGCCGCCAGATACGCGGGGTGATGTCCTCGAGTTCGATCATCAGACGGGCGACGGGCTCCGACATGGGTCCTCCGGGCGGCAGCTTTGTCCCAACCATAGAAGGCGCGCGTGATGCCGACAATTACCGACCTGCGCAGCCGCCGCGACGCGCTCTCGGCGCAGCGCTCCTCCGGCGTGGCGCGGGTCAGCTATGACGGCAAGACCGTCGAGTATCGCAGCGTGGTCGAGATCGACCGCGCCATCGAGGCGCTGGACCGCGAGATCGCCGCGGCCGAGGGCCGGCGGATCGTGCGGCAGCTGCGTGTGACGTCGACGAAGGGGCTGTGATCCATGGGGCTGTTCGACCGGTTCCGCCGCCAGCCCGCCGGCGGCCCTGCGGGCATGCGTGCGCGCCTCGAAGGGGCGATGTCCCGGCGCCGGTTGCGCGGCTGGAACCCGCCGCTGGAGAACGTCAACGCGCTCGTCGCCTCGGGCGGCCCAAAGCTGCTGGCGCGGGCGCGCGAACTGGTGGTCACCAACGGCTATGCCGCCAATGCCTGCGAGGCCTTCGCCGCCAATCTCGTCGGCGACGGCATCAAGCCGTCTTCGCTGATCGACGACGCGGAGCTTCGGGACCAGGTCCAGCGGCTCTGGCTCGCCTGGACCGACGAGGCGGACGCGGACGGGCTGACGGACTTTTACGGCCTTCAGGCCATGGTCGCGCGAGAGATGTTCGTCGCGGGCGAGTGTTTCGTGCGGCTGCGCCCACGTCGCACCGAGGACGGTCTGCTCGTGCCGCTGCAACTGCAGCTCCTGCAATCCGAGATGCTGCCCTTCGAGAAGACCGAGACGGCAGCCAACGGCAACCGCATCCGCTGCGGGATCGAGTTCGACGCCATCGGCAGGCGGGTGGCCTATCACTTCCGCCGCAGCCATCCGGGCGACAGCACGGACCGGCGCGTGGCGGTGCCGGAGACGGTGCGTGTGCCGGCGGCTGACGTCCTTCACGTCTATCGCCCGCTCGATGCCGGGCAGATCCGCGGCCTGCCGCATGTCGCGCCCGCCATGGTGCGGCTTTTCCTGCTGGACCAGTACGACGACGCCGAGCTCGACCGGAAGAAGACCGCGGCGATGTTCGCGGGCTTCATCACCAAGACGGCGCCCGAAGAGCCTATGATAGGCACGGAGGAGGCCGACCCCGACGGCGCGGCCATCGCCAGCCTCGAGCCGGGGACGCTGCAGGTCCTGCTGCCGGGCGAGGACGTGAAGTTCTCGTCACCGGCGGATGTGGGCAGCAGCTACGAGGCGTTCCAGTACCGCACGCTGCTCGGCGTCTCGGCCTCGCTGGGGCTGCCGTATCACCTGGTCACCGGTGACGTGCGCCAGGCCAACTATTCGAGCTTGAGGGCCGAGCTCGTCGAGTTCCGGCGTCGCGTGCAGCAGCTCCAGCACGGGGTGATCGCGCATCAGCTCTGCCGCCCGGTCTGGGCGCGCTGGCTGGAAACGGCGCGGCTGGCAGGCCGGCTGGATCTGCCCGACCCGGCCGTCGCCCAAATGGTGCAGTGGATCCCGCCCCGCTGGGACTGGGTCGATCCGCTGAAGGACATCCAGGCGCAGGTGCTGGCGATGGAGGCGGGCATCACCTCGCGGCGCAAGGTGGTGGAGGCCACCGGCTACGATGTCGAGGAGGTCGACCGCGAGAACGCGACGGACACGGCGCGCGCCGAGGGGCTCGGCCTGCGCTACCGCACCAGCCCCGGCGAGACGCAGGGCGCGCGGGCGACGCCGGCAACGCGGCCCGATCCGGGCGATGGGTCGGCAGATGACAGCGGTGACGACATCGATGCGGCCGCGACCGACCGCGCCACCAATCAGGAGTGACATCATGAACAGCTGGTACACGATCCGCGCCCGCGACGGCGGCGCGGAGGTGCTGATCTATGACGAGATCGGCGCCTATGGCGTCTCGGCCAAGGGCTTCCTCGCCGAACTCGGCGCGCTGCCGGACGAGACCGCGATCGATCTGCGGCTGAACAGCCCCGGCGGCTCGGTCTTCGACGCGGTCGCGATCCACAACGCGCTGAGCCGCCACGCCGGCAGCGTCACCGTCTGGATCGACGGGATCGCGGCCTCGGCCGCCAGCTACATCGCGATGGCGGGCGACGAGATCGTCATGCCCGAGAATGCCTTCCTGATGATCCACGATCCCTCCGGCCTCGTCATGGGCACGGCGGCGGACATGCGCGAGATGGCCGGGACGCTGGACAAGATCGCGGCCGGCATGCTGCGCGGCTACGCCGCCCGCTCGGGCAGGCCCGAGGAGGAGATCGCCGGGCTGATGGCCGCCGAGACCTGGCTCACAGCGGCCGAGGCGCTGGAGGCAGGTCTCGCCACGCGCCTGGCCGAGCCGGTGCGCATCGCCGCGCGCTTCGATATCGCCCGGTTCCGCAACGCGCCGCCAGCGCTGGTGGACGCGGTCGAGACCCCAGATCCGGAATACGCCAAGACGGAAACCGACATCGTTGACGACGCCAACGATGTCGCGTCGGTCCCCGATCCCGCGCCGCAGCCCGTGGCCGACGATCCGGACGGCCCCATGGCAGACGCCAGCACGGCTCCGAACGCCACCGCCATCCGCGCCGAGGCCATCGCCCATGCCCGGGCCGTGGTCGATCTCTGCCGCCTCGCGGGTCAGCCGCAGATGGCCGGGCGCTTCCTCGAGGAGGACGCCAGCCTCGACGCGGTGCGCAGCAGCTTGCTGGACACGAAGGCCGAGGCCGCGCCGGAGATCACGCCCCATCACCCGCAACCCGGCCGCAGCGCCACGACCCGTCCCTGGGGCGACGTGATCGCCCGCACCTTCAAGCTCAAAGGATAGGCTCCCATGACCACGCTTTCTGAGTCCACCCACCCCGGCGGCTTCCTCGTCTGGGAAGCCCATCGCGACTACACCCGAGAGACCGTCACCGTTGCGTCCGGCACGCTCTCACCCGGCACCGTGCTGGGTCAGATCACCGCCTCGGGCAAATACGCCGCCCACGACCCCGACGCCACCGACGGGACAGAGACCGCCGTCGCCGTGCTCTGGGGCAAGGCGGACGCCAGCGGCGGCGATGCACCGGCCGTGGCGGTGGTCCGCGGCCCCGCCATCGTCAACCGGCATGATCTCGTCTTCGCGGGCACGCCCAGCGATCCCGAGGTCGCCGCCGCCCACGCCGCGCTCTTCGCCGCGGGCATCATCGTCCGCTGATCCGAAACCGACAGGAGGCATCAACATGGCCACCATGGACATCTTCGAAGGCGATGCCTTCACCATCGTCGAACTCACCCGCGCGCTCGAGAATATCCCCTACAAGCCCGCCATCCTGTCGGGCGCGGACCTCTTCGGCGCCCGCGGTGTGCGCAGCCGCACCGTGATGATCGAGAGCCGCGACGGCACGCTGTCGCTGATCCCGTTCTCCGAGCGTGGCTCTGCCTACGAGAGCCAGACGCCTGAACGCCGCGAGATGCGGGCGTTTGTTTGCCGGCAGTTCAAGAAGCAGGACGTGCTCTGGGCCTCGGAGATCCAGGCGATCCGCGACTTCGGCTCGGAAACCGCGGTGCAGCAGGTGCAGGCCGAGGTCGCCCGCAAGCTGGGCCGCCTGCGCAACGACGCCGAGGCCACGTTCGAGTTCCACCTCTTCAACGGCATCCAGGGCGTGGTGAAGGACCCCAGGGACGGCGCCACGGTGATCGATTACCACGCCGAGTTCGGCATCACCCCGGCCACGGAGGTCGACTTCGACCTCGACAACACCTCCCCCGCCTCGGGCGCGCTGCGCAAGCGTTGCCAGGCGCTGATCGAGAGCGTCGAGGATTCTCTGGGCGGGCTCGCCGCCGGCCAGGTGCAGCTCCGTGCCGAATGCGGCTCGGCCTTCTTCGCCGATCTGGTTGCCCACAAGGAGGTGCGCGAGACCTATCTCAACACCGCGGCGGCCGCCGATCTGCGCGGCCGCGTGGGCGAGGAGGTCAGCTTCGGCGGGATCACCTTCCGCCGGTATCGCGGCGGGCTGGGCTTCGGCGTGCCCACCGACAAGGCGTATTTCTACCCCGAGGGCGTCGAAGGCCTGTTCGAGATCTACTACGCGCCTGCGGACACCTTCGAGACGGTCAACACCGTCGGCCTGCCGCTCTATGCCCGCATGATCCCGGACCGGGACCGCGACGAATGGGTGCGGCTCGAGATCGAGAGCAACCCGCTGCCGATCTGCACCCGACCGCAGGTCCTGCGCAGCGCGCGGCGGACCTGATGACGGCGGCTGCGATGGCGCTCGACGCGCTCTTCGCCGACGACAACATCGCCCGCGAGGCCGTCTACACGCCCGAGGGTGGAACGCCTGTCCTCGTCCGGGTGGTGACCCGCCGGGCGGACGAGACCACGGGCTTCGGCGACGCGCGCCTCTGGTCGGAGACCACGCGCGTGGATCTGCGCGTAGCCGAGGTTCCGACCCCGCGCCCCGGCGACCGCATCGAGATCGACGGCGAGGCCTTCCTGATCCAGGGCGAGCCGGTCCGCGACCGCGAGCGGCTCGTCTGGACCGTGGATCTGAGGCCGACATGAAGCTGAAACTCGACGTCACGCCCGACCTCGCTTCGTTGATGGCCGCCGAGATCAAGGCGGGCGAGCGCGCGGTGACCACGGCAATGCGTGAGGCCGGCGGGCAGCTCAAGACCGACTGGCGGCGCCAGATCACCGGCGCGGGGCTCGGGCAGCGGCTCGCCAAGAGCATCCGCGCCGAGACCTGGCCCAAGGGGACAACCAGCATCGGCGCAGCCTCGCTGGTCTGGTCGAAGGCGCCCGCCATCGTCGGCGCGCACGACACCGGCCCGCTGATCCGCTCGAAGGCCGGGTTCTGGCTCGCGATCCCGACGCCCGCCGCCGGCCGCGGATTGCGCGGCGGAAAGATCACCCCCGACGAATGGGAACGCCGCCGCGGTCTGCGCCTGCGGTTCGTCTATCGCCGCCGCGGCCCGAGCCTGCTCGTCGCGGATCGGGCCCGGATCAACACGCGGGGCACCGCGGTGGCCTCACGCGCCAAGACGGGGCGCAACCAGGTCACCGCGCCGATCTTCTTGCTGGTCCCGCAGGTCAAGCTGCCGAAGCGGCTCGATCTCGACCGGGACGCCGAGCGCGCGCGTGACAGCGTGCCCGGGTTGATCGTGGCGAACTGGGTGGAGGGGCGGCTTTGATCATGTCGGATCGCCAAACGCCGCAGAAGTTTCGAGGCTGTTGGATCGGCTCAACCAGCACAGCAAGACAGCTTCGCGACATCCATGTCGAAGGTCTGAGCGGCGAGCTTCAGGCCCTCGACTGTGGTCAGATAGGGAAAGATCGTCTCGCCGAGCGCCTTCGTCGTCATGCCGAACTTCAGCGCCATGGCCAGCGTCTGAACGCTGTCGGCCCCTTCCGGCGCCATGATCACGCCGCCCAGCAGGCGGTCCGTCTGCGCATCTGCGACCAGCTTGATCCGCCCCCGCGTGTCGCGGGCGGCGAGCGCGCGGGGCACGTTGTCGAGGTCAAGCACGCTTGTCTTCACGTCATGGCCGGCGTCGCGCGCGTCCGCCTCGGTCAGGCCAACGCCCGCGACCTGCGGATCGGTGAATACCACCCACGGCATCGCCGCGTTGTCGTAGCGCTCGGCGCCGTCCAGCACGGCGTTGCGGGCCGCGAGCTTTGCGCCGTAGGCCGCCATGTAGACGAACTGGTCGCGGTCCGCGACGTCGCCTGCCGCATAGATGCCGGGGCGTGTCGTGGCCATGTCGTCGCCGACCCTGATCGTGCCGCGCGCGTCGGTCTCGACGCCCATTTCGGCCAGGCCCAGCCCCTCGGTGTTGGGCGCGCGTCCCGTGGTCAGGACGAGATGGTCGGCCGTCAGTTCGCGGACGGTCCCGTTCCGCGTGACCGACAGGAGCGCGCCGTCATCCACCTCTCGTGCAGCCTCGTAGCGAACGCCGTCGAGGATCGTCAGACCCTCTTCCCGCAAGACCTCCGTGAGCGCCTCGGACACCTCCGGCTCGGTGCGCGGCAGCAGGCGCGACCGGCAGACGATGGTCACGCGGACGCCCATCCGCGCCATCATCTGCGCCAGTTCCACGCCGATATAGCCGCCGCCGAGGAAGATCAGGCTCTCGGGCAGCCGCTCCAGTTCCATCAGCGAGGTGCTGTCGAGCGTCGGCACATCCGCAATGCCGGGGATGTCGGGCACTGCGGGCCGCCCGCCGGTTGCGACGATCACCCTTGGCGCGGCGATCCTGCGCCCGCCGACCTCGACGCCGCCATCCACGAGCCGCGCCGGCCCCTCGTCGACATAGGTGACACCGTCGTACTCGGGCAGCAGCTCGGCATATTTCTTCTGTCGCAGGCTTGCGACAAGGTCGTCCTTTGCGCCGATCAGGGCCGCCCAGTCGGTCACCTGCGAGTCGCCCGACAGTCCGGGGAAACGGCGCGCGGCCTTCGCGCCATGCATGGCCTCGGCCGCGCGGATCATCGTCTTGGAGGGCACGCAGCCCACGTTCACGCAGGTCCCGCCGATCGTGCCGTGGCCGATCAGCGCGACGCGCTTGCCGCCCTCGACGGCCGTGATCGCGGCCGAGAAGCCGGCCGAGCCCGCACCGATGACGGCGAGGTCATAGTCACCCTTGGGCGTGCAGCAATCGTCTTTCATCAAGTCATCCATCCGTTCGAGTGGTCTGGCGCCGCTGCCGCCGCCAGACGGCATACACCGTCAGCACGACGAAAAAGGCGAGTGCGGGCAGCAGCACATAGTCGAGCCAGCCCAGCCAGGCCGACAGTCCCACGGCGCCGAGAAGCACGACCAGGATCGGCGTGAAGCAGCAGAGCGCCACGATGACGGTGCCGACGATCCCTGTCGCGATCAGCTTGCGGTCGGTCTGCTCGGTCATCCCGTCAGCCCGCGACCCGCGCCGGGTAGCCCGCATTGGCCGAGGCCGCCGCGATGGCGTCGGCACTGGTCGCGGCGGAGTCGTAGATCACCGTGGCGGTGCGTGCCTCGAAGTCGATCTCGACAGTGCGCACGCCCGCGACGCCCTCCATCGCACGCTTCACAGTGATCGGGCAGAGCGCGCAGGTCATGTTGTCGACCGCGAACGTGATAGTCTGCTCCGCGGCGACGGACTGCGCGACCGCAGAAGTGGCGGTCATCGGGGCGACGGCTGTCAGGCCGAACAGTGCAAGGGCAAGGAACTTCTTCATGAGGGTGTCCTTCCGGGATCAGTAGAGAAGCGGGGCCCACCAGTCGATGGTGAGTGCTGCGACAACGAGGATCAGCGAGGCCCAGAGTGCGGTCTTGGTGATGCGCGCCGATGCTGGCCTTGCGCAGTAGGAACCGGGTTCGCAGACGGTCGGCTTGCGGAAATAGACCTGCCGGAATCCCGCCCCGACGAAGCCGAGCGCGATCACGGCGAAGATCGGCTTGTAAGGCTCCAGCGCCGTCAGGTTGCCGATCCAGGCGCCCGAGATGCCGAGGGTCAAAAGCACCAGCGGCCCGATGCAGCAGGCCGAGGCGAGAAAGGCGCCCAGCACACCGCCTGCCGCAAGCCAGCCCTTTCGGGCGGGGCGATCCGCGCCCGTGCTGTCCGTTCGGTCGTCCGTCAGCGCCATGTCGCGCACCTCTCGTCTGTGATTTAGGAGAGGTGTAGGGTCTGTAGCAACTACAGGCTCAAGAGGAAACTTGCCCATGACCGATCACGAGCGCGAGAGCGGTTTCACACGCGGCGACCTGGCCCGGGCGACCGGCTGCAACATCGAGACGATCCGCTATTACGAGAAGACCGGCCTTTTGCCCGACCCGCCCCGGACCGACGCCGGCTACCGCATCTATTCCACCGCGCACGCCACACGTCTGCGCTTCATCCTGCGCGCCCGCGAACTCGGGTTCTCGATGGAGGACATCCGCGGACTGATGGGGCTCGAAGACGGCGCCGCGCCGACCTGCGCAGAGGTCAAGGAGCGGACGGAGCGCCACCTTGCCGATGTCCGCGCGAGGATCGCGGATCTCCGGCGTATCGAAACCGTCCTCGCTGCAACCGCATCCAGGTGTTCGGGCGCCGAAGTCCCCGACTGTCCGGTGCTCGACGCGATTTCCAACCCGGCCGACCCATGACACCTCGCGAAACCATCCTCGCCGCGCTGAACGCGCGGCTCTCGGCGCTTCCCGCCACCGCTTTGCGCAGCGAGGTGCTGCCCGAGCGCGTCCCGGCCGATGGATTACTGATCCTGCGCGACGGCGAGCCGGGGGAGCCGGAGGTGACGTTTTCGCCGCTGCGTTATCACTACCAGCACCGCGCCGAGATCGAGGCGGTGGTTCAGGGCGCCGACCGTGATGCCGCCTTCGACACGCTGACCGCCAGCATTGGCACGGCGCTCGCCGCCGACCGCACGCTGAGCGGGCTCTGTGACTGGGTAGAGGCAGAAGCGCCGCGCCCGGTCGACTTGGCCGTAGAGGGCGCGGCGAGCCTGAAGGCGGCGACCATCGCGGTGGTGCTGCACTACGCGACGGACGACCCGCTGAGCTGAGCGCGGCGTCCACGGCAACCGGGCGACCTCCCCAACCTGACCACTGACCCACCGGCCCGCGGACCCGCTCCGCGGGCCGTTCCTTTTTGCGACAGGAGAGCATCATGGCACGATCCCTTGGGGCCCGGGCGCGGCTCGCGCTCGGCTTCGAGACCACCTACGGCACGCCGCCGGCCAGCGGCTTCATCCGAATGCCCTTCGCGCCGGGGCTGACCGTCGCCGCCGAACAGCCGCTGCTCGACTCCGAGCTGCTGGGCTACGGCCGCGATCCGCTGGCGCCGGTCAAGGACGCGATCACCGCCGACGGCGACGTGGTGGTCCCGATCGACGCGGAGGCCTGGGGCCACTGGCTCAAGGCCGCCTTCGGCGTGCCCACGACCAGCGGCACCGGGCCCTACACCCACGAGTTCCAGTCCGGCGCCTGGGACCTGCCGAGCTTCGCGCTGGAAAAGGGCCTGCCGGAGGTACCGCACTTCGCCATGTATCCCGGCTGCCGGGTCAACCAGTTGCAATGGTCGATGGAGCGCTCGGGCCTCGTCACGGCGACCGTCGGCGTGATCGCGCAGGGCGAGGACAAGAGCGCTGCGAGCCAGGCCGGCACCCTGACCGAGCCCGCGCTCAGGCGCTTCGGCAGCTTCAACGGCAGCGTCCAGCGCGATGGGGCGGCGCTCGGCAACCTGGTCTCGGCCGAGATCACCTATGCCAACAACCTCGACCGGGTGGAGACGCTCCGCGCCGACGGCAAGATCGACGGCGTGGAGCCCGGCATCGCCGCGCTCACCGGCAACGTGGTGGTCCGCTTCGCCGACGAGACGCTGCTGCAGCAGGCGATCGACGGGGCGGCTTGCGAGCTGGTTTTCGGCTACGCGCTGCCCTCGGGCGAGAGCTTCACGCTGACTGCGCATGCCGTCTACCTGCCGCGCCCGCGGATCGGGATCGACGGGCCGCAGGGCATCCAGGCGACATTCGACTGGCAGGCGGCGCGTGACCCCGGCACCGGCCGCATGGCCACCGCAACCCTCATCAACGACGTGGACCTGTACTGATGCTCCGACTCGACATGACCCGCAAACCCGCCTGGCACGACATGCCCGGCGGCGTGCGCCTGAAACTCCTGCCGATCACCACCGCCCTGATGGCCGAGGCGCGCCGCGATCCCGACGTGGTCGAGGCGCTGCAGAGCGTGCCGCCCGAGGCCATTGAGGCGGAGGCAAACGCGGCCATTTCGCGCGCGACCGACGAGGCGGTGGCGATCCCTTTCGCGGTCGCGCTGGCCCGGCTGGCGATCGTGGAATGGGACGGCGTCGGCGACGCGAGGGGCAATCCGGTGGAGCCCGGGACCGAGACGATCCCGGCGCTGATGGACATCTGGCCGATTTTCGAGGCGTTCCAGACCCGCTACGTCCAGAAAGGACTGCTGCTGGAGCAGGAAAAAAACGCCTCTGCGCCCTCGCAGCCTGGGTCTGGGGCGGGGGCGCGGAGTACTGCGCAGGGTGCCAAGGGCCGTGCCCGGACTGCCCGCAAACGCAAGAGCGCCCGCTGACGCTGGAGGGTCGGCAGATGCGGGATCTGGTGCAGGCGGCCGGCGGCCAGCTGCGGCTGGCGCCGATGGGCGGCGTCATCGGCTTCGACATGACCGCGCTCCTGACGATGGCCCGCGTCCGCGGCGTTCCGCTGGCCGCCGCCGCCGAGCTTCTCCCGCATGTCGAGGCGGTGGTGGTCGAGACCCTGCAGAAACGAAACGACGAGTCGCGCGGGGACGGCGGCGCCATGGGGGCTGACTGATGGCCGAGAAACGTGTGAGCGTGCGCCTGTCGGCGACGGGCGGGCGGCAGGTCAAGGATGCGCTGCGCGGTGTGGGCGAGGCCGGGCAGCAGGGCTTCCGGCGCCTCTCGCGCGAGATGGAGGCGGCCAACCGCCGGCTCGCCCGCTTCGCGCGGCAGGCCACGCGGATCGCCCGGGTCGTCGGCGCGGCAGCTACGGCGGCGGGCGCGGCGCTGATCCGCTCGGGGCTCCAGACCGTCGACGCGCAGGCCAAGCTCGCGCAGTCGCTGGCCACCACCACGGCGAGCGTGCAGGTGCTCGCGCGTGCGGCGGACCTGTCGGGCAATACCTTCCGCGAACTCGAGGCCGGCTCTGCGCGCCTGACCCGGCGCCTTTCGCTCTTCGCCGCCGATGGCAGCGGCCCTGCGGCCGACGCGATCCGGCGGCTGGGGCTGAATGCGACGGAGCTGCTCGCGCTGCCGCTCGACCAGCGCATCGCGCGGGTGACCGAGGCGATCCGCAGCAATGCCGCGGCCTCCGAGCAGGCGGCGCTCTTCTCGCAGCTCTTCGGCGATCGCGCCTTCGTGGCCTTCCAGCGGCTCGAACCCGCGCAACTGCGCCAGGCGAACGACGAGCTGCGCCGCTTCGGCGTGCTGGTCAGCGACGCCGACGCCGACCGGATCGAGGAGACCAACGACGCGATCTCGCGGCTGGGTCTGCTCTGGCGGGGCCTGTCGAACCAGCTGGCCGTCGCCGCCGCGCCGGCGCTGCAGAGCGCCGCCGAAGGGCTGGCCCGGCTGGGCGAGGTCGGCGGGCCGATCCAGCGGGTCTTCACCGGCCTTTCGGACGCGTTCGTCCTGTTGATCGACAATTTCGCGCGGGTGGCCAGCACCGCGGCGGCCTTCGCGGGGTTCATCGCCGGGCGCATGGTTGTCCGTCTCGCGTTGGCCGCGACGACGGTCCGCGGTCTCGCCACGGCGCTGGTCGTCCTGCGCGGGGCGCTGATCCGCACCGGCATCGGTGCGCTGATCGTCGGCGCGGGCGAGCTGATCTACCAGTTCACGCGGCTGGTGGCAGCGACGGGCGGCATCGGCGCGGCGCTCGATCTGCTGAAGGACGTGGCCGCGGAGGCCTGGGACCGGATCGCGCTGCGCGCCGGCGCCGCCTGGGCGCGGGTGGAGGCCGGCTGGGCCGCAGCGCAGGCCAGCATCTTCGAGGGTCTGCAGGGCGCGACGGAGGCTGTGGTCGGCTGGGGCAACAGCACCGTCGCGACCTTCTCCGGCGCGTTCGACGCGGTGAAGGCGACTTGGGGGGCGCTGCCGGAGGCCATCGGGGACTTCGCCTTCCAGGCCGCGAATGCCCTGATCGACGGCGTCGAGTCGATGATCAACGGTGTGGTGGCGCGCATCAACCGCTTCATCACCCGGCTGAACGCGGCGCTGTCCAATCTCCCCGACTGGGCAACCGGCGAGGGCGGCCTCTCCATCGGCACGCTGGACCCGGTCGAGCTGGGCGGGGTCGAGAACCCGTTCGCCGGGGCGGCCACGGCGGTCGGCGATGCCGCGGGAGAGGCCTTCCGTGCCGCCATGGGCCGCACCTATGTCGAGGCGCCGGATCTCTTCGGCGGGATGGCCGCGGATGCGCGCGGGCGCGCCGCGGGCTATGCCGAGGCCGCCGGCATGCTGTCTCAGGCCGCCGCGCGCCCGATGACCGCGTGGCAAGCACTGAAGGACGCCGTGGCGGGCGCGGGCTCGGACGGCGCGGCGGCGCTCGAGGCGGCCACGGACTCGGCCGACCGGTTCGAGGAGGCGCTCGGCGCGGCTGGACAGGCGGCCACCGAGGCCGGCGCCGCGGCCGGCGCGGCCGCCTCCGCCGCCGCGCCCAGCACCGAGCGGGCCGTCACCGGCTGGCAGGCCGTCACCGTGGCCCTGTCGGATTACGCGACGAAGGCGCGTCAGATCGGCGGCGATATCGGCCAGAGCCTCGTGGGCGCCTTCCGGTCGGCGGAGAGCGCGGTCGGCGAGTTCGTGAAGACCGGCAAGCTGAAGGTCCGCGACCTCGTCACATCGCTCATCGCCGATCTCGCGCAGCTCGCCGCGCGGCGCTTCATCCTGGGGCCGATCGCCAATGCGCTCGGCGGTGCGCTCGGGGGCGCCGGCGGGCTTTTCGCCAATGTCCTCCATGCCGGCGGTGTGGTCGGTGCACCGGGACCCGGACGCACGGTTCCGGCTGCGGCCTTCGCGGACGCGCCACGCATGCATTCTGGCGGCACGCTCGGGCTTCGCCATGATGAGGTACCGGCGATCCTGCAACGCGGCGAGCGGGTGCTCTCGCGCCGGGAGGTGCGCGCCGAAGACGCCCAGGGCCGCGACCGCGAGCCCGCCCCGACCGTCAATGTCACCATCCAGACCCGCGACGCCGAGAGCTTCCGACAGTCCCGCACACAGGTCGCCGCCGACATCTCGCGCGCCGTGGCCATGGGTCGAAGGGGAATGTGAGCAATGGCGTTCCATGAGGTGCGTTTCCCGGACGACATCAGCCGCGGCGCGCGCGGCGGGCCGGAGCGGCGCACGCAGATCGTCGAACTCGCCTCGGGCGAGGAGGAGCGCAACGCCAGCTGGGCCAATTCCCGCCGCCGCTACGACGTGGCCTACGGCATACGGCGCGCGGACGATCTGGCGGCCGTGGTCGCCTTCTTCGAGGCGCGAAACGGCCGGCTCCATGGCTTCCGCTTCAAGGACTGGGGCGATTACAAGTCGGCCCCGCCGTCCAAGGCGATCGCGCCCACCGACCAGGAGATCGGCACGGGCAATGGCGGCCTCACCGAGTTTGCACTCCTGAAACGCTACAGCTCCGGCGCGCAAAGCTGGATCCGCGCCATCGCCAAGCCTGTGGCAGGCAGCCTGCGCGTCGCGCTCGGCGGCGTCGAGCAGATGTCGGGCTGGACGATCGACACGACCAGCGGCGTCGTCACCTTCGCCACCGCGCCGGCGGCGGGCGTCGCGATCACCGCAGGCTTCGCCTTCGACGTGCCTGTCCGTTTTGACACCGACGCGCTCGACGTGACCCTCGACCTCGAGCGGCTCGGCTCGATTACCTCAATTCCGCTTCTGGAGATCCGGCGATGAACGATTCCGGCGTTCGCGGGGCTTACGCGGCGGTCCGAAGGACGGCGCCACGGTCCCCGCTCACCGTCGCAGCCGTGCTGCGCGACCCCATGCAAACGTCAAGACCTCGGGGCATCCGCCATGAATGACGGATCCGGCTTCATCGCAGCAGTTCTCAGGGAACTTGCAGCATCTACCGCCGTGATCCTCGCCGCCTGGGGCGCGCTCGGCGGCGCCACGAACGCGCTGACCACGAAGATGCGCCTGCGCGATGCGTTGCGCCACATCCTGCTCGGCGGGCTGATCGCGGCCGGCATGGGGAGCCTGTCGATGGCCGTCATCGCGGCGTGGCTGGGGCTGCGCCCCGACGCGATCCCTGCGGGCGGGCCCGCCGGCTCGGCCGCCTATCTCGTCGGCGTTTTCGGCCCGGCCTTCATCGAAGTCGTCCACGCCCGGCTGCGCGCCGCGAAGGGGCGCAAGGATGACTGAGCTTTTCCGCCTCGCCCGCGCGCTGCGGAGCGGGTGCGAGGACCCTCGGGTGCGCTTTGCGCACCGGCTGCGCGTCGGCATCGCCGTTGCGGTGCTGATCCTGATCCTCTCGTTTTTGGAGTAATCCCATGGAGATGACCGCCAAGAAAATGTCACATCGTGGCCTGCTGGCCCTGGCCAGGCACGAAGGTATCGTGCCCGCGCCCTACCGCGATTCCACCTGCACCTGGACCTTCGGCATCGGCCATACGGCCGCGGCCGGACCGCCCGATCCCGGCGAGATGCCCCGCGGCATGCCCGCCGATCTCGATGAGGGCATCGGCGAGGCTTTCCGGGTCTTCCGCACGGACCTCGCGACATACGAGGCCGAGGTCAGGGCCGCGGTGACGGTACCACTGGCGCCGCACGAGTTCGATGCGCTGGTCAGCTTCCACTACAACACCGGCGGCATCGCGCGGGCTGCGCTGACCCGCCACCTGAACGCCGGCGACCGCGAGGCTGCCGCGCAGGCCTTCCTGAACTGGCGGCGGCCGGCGGAGATCATCCCACGGCGCGAGGCGGAGCGCGACCTGTTCCGCCATGGCCGCTATCCCGGCGGGGCCATCCCGGTCTGGTCCGTGGACCGCACGGGCCGCGTGGATTTCTCGCGGCCGGTCCGGCGGCTGACCGAAGACCAGGCTCTGGCTCTGCTGCAGCCTGTCAGACCCTCAGTCCCCGCAACCCCCGAGACGCCGACCGGCTGGCTCGCCCGGCTGGCCACCTTCTTCTCCACCCTAATCCGGAGGGCCTGATCCCCATGCGCTACGTTCGACCCAACTCCATGACCTGGTGGGCGGGACTGCTCGCCATGCTCACAGGCATTGCCGCCCTCGCGCTGCCCGCTACCGGACCGCTGAGTGAGCTGTCCCGCCTTGTCGCTCTGCTCGCTGGCTCGGGCGATGCCTCGCCCGCGGGGCTGATGTTCCTCGGTCTGGGCCTGATCGGTCTGCGCGACCGGATCGAGCGCGGGTTCCGTGGCGATGCTTGAGTGTCTTGCAGGGATGATCGTGGGCGGCAGCGTGGGCGTCTTCGTCGTCGCCCTCTGCGTGGCCGCCACGCGCGGGGAACGGGGCGATGGCTGAGTTCCTGATCTGGTTAGTCGCGGCTCTGGGCGCGGTCGGAGGTGTCGTCCTCGGCCGGGTCTGGGGGCGCGCAGCAGCAAAGCGCGCGGGCAAACGGGAGGCAGAACGCGATGCCATGGAAGACAAGAACAAGCGTGTCGAGCGCGGACGCGACGCGGTTCGTGACGGCCGCGGCGCCGGCAATCCTGCTGAGCGGCTGCGCCGCAACGATGGGCGGTGGTGACGCCGGCTGTGCTTCCTACGCCGAGGCGCGGCTCACCCGGCCGGATGCCGAGACGGTCGCCGCTGTGCCGCCGGACTGGGCCGACTGGATCGCCGATGTCGACGACCGCATGACAGGAACCTGCCGATGAAATCCCTCTCGCCTGCTCTGCAGGCCCATCTCGACGAGGGCACGACGACACTCGCCTGGTGCTGGCGCATCACGCGGGCCGATGGCGTCACCTTCGGCTTCACCGATCACGACCGGACGCTCAGCTTCGACGGCACCGACTTCGAGCCCGAGAGCGGGCTCACGGCGTCCGAGGTGCGCTCCGGCTCGGACCTGTCCGTCGACGCGCAGGATGCCGAGGGTGTGCTGACCTCAGACCGGATCACCGAGACCGACATCCTCGACGGTCGCTGGGACAACGCCGAGGTCGAGGTCTGGCGGGTGAACTGGGCGGATACCGGACAGCGCGTGCTGCTGCGCCGGGGCGCCATCGGCCAGATCCGGCGTGGGCGGCTGGCCTTCGTCGCCGAAGTCCGCTCGCTCGCGCATGTCCTTGGCCAGACGGTCGGGCGGACCTTCCAGGCGACTTGTGACGCTGCGCTCGGGGACGCGCGCTGTGGCGTCGATCTCGAGGATCCGACCTACAAGGGCACCGGCGCGGTGATCGATCTGCTGCGAGACAGGGCCTTCACCGCCTCGGGACTCGGCGGGTTCGAGGCCGCTTGGTTCACCTTCGGCACCGTCGAATGGACCAGCGGCGCGAATGCCGGGCGCAAAGCCGAGGTGCTCGGCCACGACGCGACGGACGGCGTGGCGATCCTGACCCTGCTCGAGGCGCCGGTTCGCGCGCTCGCCGAGGGCGACGCGTTCACCATCCGAGCGGGCTGCGACAAGCGCATCGAGACCTGCGGAGCGAAGTTCGCCAATACCGCCAACTTCCGCGGCTTCCCGCACATCCCGGGCCAGGACACGATCCTGCGCTACGCGACCAACGACGGCGGCCACGACGGGGGCGTGCTGTGACGCCCGCCGACCTGGAACGGGTCATCGCGGCGGCGCGGTCCTGGCTCGGCACGCCCTATCACGACCAGGCCAGCCTGCGCGGCGTGGGCTGCGACTGCCTCGGACTCGCCCGGGGCGTCTGGCGCGAGGTCGTCGGCCCCGAGCCGTTCCCGATCCCGCCCTACAGCCGCGACTGGGGCGAGACGGGCCCGCGCGAGGTGCTGGCGGAAGGCGCGCGTGCCATGATGATCGAGGTGCCGTCCGCCGAGGCCGGGCCCGGCGCGTTCGTGCTGTTTCGCATGATGCCGCGCGCCATCGCCAAGCATGTCGGGATCCTGACGGGACCCGACAGCTTCCTCCACGCGTACGAGCGGCTGGGCGTGATCGAGGAACCGCTCACCGAAAGCTGGCGGCGGCGCATCGCCTTCGCCTTCCTGTTCCCGCAACGCTGAGACCCCGACATGGCAACGCTTGTCCTCGGCGCCGCTGGCGCCGCCATTGGCGGCAGCATCGGCGGCGCGATCCTCGGCGTGAGCGCCGCCACCATCGGCGGCTTCATCGGCTCCAGCATCGGCTCTGTCGTCGACAGCTGGATCATCTCGTCTTTGGCGCCGACGCAACGCATCGAGGGCGCGCGGCTCGACACGCTGCGCATCACCTCGGCCACCGAGGGCGCGGTGATCCCGCGGCTCTACGGCCGCATGCGCATGGGCGGCAACATCATCTGGGCGACGGATTTCCGCGAGGAGACCAAGACCACCACGCAGGGCGGCGGCAAGGGCGGCGGGGGCGGCAAGGTCAAGACCACCGAGTATCTCTACTACGCCAGCTTCGCCGTGGCGCTGTGCGAAGGCCCGATCACCGGCATCGGGCGCATCTGGGCCGACGGCAAGCCGATGGAGCTCACCGGCGTCACCTGGCGCTGGTATCCCGGAGACGAGACGCAGAGCCCTGATCCGTTCATCGCGGCGAAGATGGGCGCGGCCAACACCCCCGCCTATCGCGGCACCGCCTATGTGGTCTTCGAGGAACTGGCGCTCTCGACCTACGGCAACCGCCTGCCGCAGCTCTCCTTCGAGGTGTTCCGCCCGCTGGCCGATCCCGACACCGCCGAGGGGCTGACCCGCGCCGTCACCATGATCCCCGCCTCGGGCGAGTTCACGTACGCGACGCAGGCGATCCGCAAGACCGATGGCGGCACGACGGTGCCCGAGAACCTGAACGCGCTGGCCGACTCCACCGACATGGTGGAGTCGCTGGACCGGCTGCAGGCGATGGCCCCGGCGGTCGAGAGCGTCAGCCTCGTCGTGGCGTGGTTCGGCGACGATCTGCGCGCGGGCTCCTGCAAGGTGCGGCCGGGCGTCGAGGTGTCGGCCAAGTCGACCACGCCCGCCAGCTGGTCGGTGAATGGAGTGAGTCGCGCCAGCGCCTTCCTGGTCAGCCGGGATGCAGAGGACCGTCCCGTCTATGGCGGCACGCCGTCCGACTTCGCCGTGGTGCAGGCGATCCAGGAAATGAAGGCGCGCGGGCTGCGCGTGACCTTCTACCCGTTCATCCTGATGGACGTGCCGCCGGACAACACCCTTCCAAACCCCTACAGCGACAACGCCGCCGAGACGGGGCAGCCCGTATTCCCATGGCGGGGGCGGATCACCTGTTCCCCTGCGGCGGGTTTTGCAGGGACGGTGGACAAGACCGCCATGGCCGCCACGCAGGTCGCGGCGCTGTTCGGCACGGCCACGCCCGCGAGCTTCAACGTCTCGGGTCAGACGGTTTCGTGGATTGGGCCTGCGGGCGACTGGGGCCTGCGCCGCATGGTGCTGCACTACGCCCATCTCTGCGCGGCGGCGGGCGGGGTCGACGCCTTCCTGATCGGCACCGAGATGCCGGGGCTCACGACGATCCGCTCGGGCGCGGCCACCTATCCGGCCGTGCAGGCATATCGGGACCTGCTAGGGGATGTGCGCTCGATCCTCGGGTCGGGTGTGAGCCTCGGCTATGCTGCCGACTGGTCGGAATACTTCGGACACCAGCCAGGCGACGGCAGCGGCGACGTGTTCTTCCACCTCGATCCGCTCTGGGCCGATCCGGAGATCGATTTCGTCGGGATCGACAACTACATGCCGCTGTCGGACTGGCGCGACGGGTTCGAGCATGCGGACGCGGCCGAGGGCTGGCCCGCGATCTACGACCGCGCCTACCTGCAGGGAAACATCGCGGGCGGCGAGGGCTTCGACTGGTTCTATGCCAGCGCGGCGGATCGCTCGGCGCAGGTACGGACCCCCATCACGGACGGTGCCGCCGCCAAGCCATGGGTGTTCCGCTACAAGGATCCGCGCGCCTGGTGGTCGAACGCGCACTACGACCGCCCCGGTGGGGTGGAGAGCGGGACGCCGACGGCATGGGCGCCGCAGTCGAAGCCGATCTGGTTCACCGAGCTCGGCTGTCCCGCCATCGACCGGGGCACCAACCAGCCCAACGTCTTCTTCGATCCGAAGTCGTCGGAGAGCTTCACGCCGCACTTCTCGCGGGGCTGGCGCGACGACGCCATCCAGCGCGCCTATCTCGAAGCGACATATCTCTGGTGGGGCGAGGTCGCGAACAACCCGGTGTCGTCGGTCTACAGCGGCCGAATGGTGCACGTTCCCGAATGCGCCGCCTGGACCTGGGACGCGCGGCCCTATCCGTTTTTTCCAGCGCTGACCGACGTCTGGACGGACGGGGCGAACTGGCGGCTCGGCCACTGGCTGACCGGGCGGCTTGGCGCGGTGTCGTTGGCAGCACTCGTCCGGCACCTCTGCCTGCGCGCCGGGCTGCCCGAGGATCGCATCGACGTCACCGGTCTCTGGGGCGCGGTGGAGGGCTACGCCATCACCGCGCTGGAAAGCCCGCGCGCCTCGATCACAACGCTGTCGCGCCACTTCGGATTCGACGCCGTCGAGACCGAGGGGGTGATCCGCTTCCTCATGCGCGGCCGCGCCTCGGTCATGACCCTCGCGCCCGACGATCTTGTGGCCCCTCGCGAGGGCGACGTGCTGGAGCTGACGCGCGGCCAGGAGACCGAGCTGCCGCAGGCGCTGAAGTGGCAGGTCGCGCGGGCCGACGAGGATTACGACGCGGCCCTCGTCGAGGCGCGGCGCATCACCGTGGACACGACGCGGACTGCCTCGGAGTCCTTCCCGATGGCCGTGCCGCCCGAGGAGGCCGAACGGCGCTGCCGCCGCGCGCTGATGGAGGCATGGGTAGGGCGCGAGACGGCGGCATTCCGACTGCCGCCCTCGCGGCTCGCGCTCGATCCGGCCGACGCGATCCGGCTCGCGCATGACGGGCGGCTGGTCGATCTGCGGCTCGTCTCCATCGCCGACGCCGGGGCGCGCGGCATCGAGGCCGTCCGCCAGGACCGCGCGACCTACGATCTGCCGCCCGGCGATCCCCGCGCGGCGTCGCTGACGCGCGCCGTGGTGTTCGGCGCGCCGGACGCGGTGCTGATGGACCTGCCGCAACTGACCGAGGACCAGCCCGCGCATCGGCCGCTGGTTGCGGCGCATGCGGTTCCCTGGCCGGGCGAGATGGCGGTGTTTCGCAGCCCTGCGACCGATGGCTTCGAGTTGCTGACCACGTTTGGCAGCCGCGCCCGGATCGGGGCGCTGGTCTCGGACCTCTACGCGGGGCCGACGTCGCGCTTCGATCTCGGCAATGCGCTGGTGGTCGATCTGCTGACCGGAACGCTGGAGAGTGTCACAGATCTGACGCTGTTCGGCGGGGCCAACGCGCTGGCGATCGAAACCACGTCGGGCGTCTGGGAGATCGTGCAGGCGGGCGCGGCCGAGCTGCTGGCGCCCGGCCGGTATCGGCTGACGCGCCTGCTGCGCGGCCAGCGCGGCACCGAGAGCGCCATGGGAAATCCGGCGCCCGCTGGCGCGCGGGTCGTGGTGCTGGACGCGTCGCTCGCGTCCCTGCCGATCGCCGAGGCCGATCTCGGCATCCCGTGGAACTGGCGCATCGGCCCGGCGAGCCGTGCGGTCAGCGACGAGACCTATGTCGCACAGGCCTTCACGCCTGCGGGCATCGGGCTCCGTCCGTTCTCCGTCGCCCATGTCGAGCAGCCTTGGCGCAGGCCGCGCACGTCCGGCGATCTGACCATCCGCTGGACGCGCCGCTCCCGTGCGCTCGCCGCTGACAGCTGGGGCGGGCTGGAGGTGCCGCTGGCCGAGGAACTGGAAGCCTACGAGGTCGAGATCCTCGACGACGCCATCTTGAAGCGGGTGCTGAGCACCGCCACCACCAGCGCGGTCTACACGGCCGCCCAGCAGACCGCCGACTGGGGCGCGCCGCTCGCCCCCGGCGACACGCTCGACATCCGCATCTTTCAGCTCTCCGCCCTTGTGGGGCGAGGTGCGCCAAAAACCGTCACGCTTACACTCTGAAGGCCATCCCATGTCCGACGCCACGACCCATCTCCTGCTGCCCTACATCCTGGCGGCGCAGGCCCAGAAGCATGTCACCCATAACGAGGCGCTGAGGCTGCTCGACGGGCTCGTCCAGCTTTCCGTCCTAGACCGAGATCTGACCACGCCACCCGGAAGCCCCACCGATGGCGACCGCCACATCGTCGGCTCGGGCGCGACGGGCGACTGGGCTGGCTGGGACCTGAACGTGGCGCTCTGGACGGACGGCGCCTGGCTGCGCCTGCCACCACGGACCGGCTGGCGGGCGTGGGTCGAGGACGAAGGGGTGCTGCTCGTCTACGACGGCGCGGGCTGGGTCGGAACCACCCCGGCGGCGCTGCAGAACCTCGCGTTTTTGGGGCTGGGTACGACGGCGGATACGTCGAGCCCATTCTCGGCCAAGCTGAACGCGGCGCTCTGGACAGCGAAAACCGTGGCCGAAGGCGGGACCGGCGATCTCTTCTACACCATGAACAAGGAGGCCGCGGCCGACGATCTCGGGCTGACGCTGCAGACCGGCTTCGTGACCAAAGCGCTGGTCGGCCTCTTCGGGTCGGACCGCTTCCGCCTGGCGGTCTCCGCCGACGGCAGCACCTTCCTCGACGGGTTGAGCGTCGACAACGACACCGGCATCGTCGACCAGCCCCGGCTTCCGCGGTTCAAGGCCTATACGAACTACGACAACTACGTGGGTGTCGGGACCTGGACGAAGATCGCCATCAACAACACCGACACCAACGACCAGGGCGCCTTCGATGCCGCCAACAACCGGTTTGTGGCGCCCGCGGACGGCACCTACCTCTTCGGCGCCACGCTCCTTTACAAGGTGAACGCCAGCACGTCGGCGCGCATGCGCGGGCGGCTCGTCCTGAACGGCACGACCGAGATCCGCGGGTCGCGCGGCGAGATCAGCGGCGCGCATTTCTCCGAGGCCACGGCGCTTTGGCTGCAAACCACGGTCGCCCTCACCTCCGGCGACACCGTCGAGGTGCAAGGAAACTTCCGCGCCGCGGATGGCTACTTCACCGCCGATGAGACATCGTTCTGGGGCTGCAAGATCGGCTGATCCGGGGCTGCAAGCGATCGTTACATCAAACGCGGCGCTCGAAAACCTCGAACGAGCCGTCGCGCATCACGAGCAGCGTGTCGAATGCATCGCGCTGATTGCCCATCTCCATCCCCGGCGAGCCGATCGGCATGCCCGGAACGGTCAGGCCAAGCGCATCCGGCTGCTCGGCCAGCAGGCGCTGGACATCGCTGGCGGGCACGTGACCTTCGACGACGTATCCATCGACGAACGCCGTATGGCAGGAGGCCAGTGCACGTGTGATCCCGGACCGTTCCTTGAGAGCGTTCAGGGTCTGCTGATCGACGTCCCGTGCATCCACCAAAAAACTGTTCTGGGCCATGTGTCGGGCCCATGCTGTGCAGCAGCCGCAGGTCGGCGACTTGTAGACTTCGACGCGCGGCGCCCGCGCCTGAGCAGCAGCTTGCCCGGCGAGCCCGGTGGCTGCCGCGCTCGCAACAAGGAAAGTGCGTCTGTTCATTTTATTGTACATTATGGATCCTGTTCGGTTTCAGCGCACGCGTGTGCCGAAATCGTTTATCAGCTCGTCAGGCCGGAGTGCCGGGATAGCCGGCCTCCCTCAGGGCGGTCTGGAACGCGCCAGCATCCTGGGCGGACACAACCGCTACGGTCTTCAAGGTCAGATCGCTATCGACTCTCGCGTCCGGATCAATCGCCTTGAGGGCCTTGTCTATGGCAGCGGTGCAGTGGCCACAGCTCATGTCGGGCACGTGGAACTTCATCTTGATTTATCCCTTCATTTCAGGCGCCAACTGCATTCGTTCGGTTGCATTGGCACGGGTGGACGGCCGCAGTTTCCTTGCCGCGGCTCATCTCGCGCGTCAGCAAGAAGCCGGACAGGAGTAACAATCCTCCACCAAAGATCATGCCCTGCGCCGGAACTTCGCCAAAGACAAGGTAGCCGAGGGTTGCCGCCACGATCGGCGAGACGATGATGTCGACCAGCGAATAGATGTTCGCTGTGATCTGCTTGAGCACCAGCGAAATGCCGAAATAGGCGAACCCCGTCGAGACGATGCCGAGGCAGACCGCCCACAGCATGACGGGAAGTGACAGACCGAGGGCAGGATAGGCGACGATTTTGCCGACTTCGCCCGGCCCTGCGAGAACCAGCGCCGGCGACAGCAGTATCGCCCCGGCCGCCATCGACCAGAAGATATCATTGCCCGTCTCCTCGCGTCCCTCATGGCGCATGTATGTGACCATGCCGGCATAGATCGCCCCGGTGCTGAGCGCGACAAGGTTGCCGAACCAGTCGCCTCCCGCCAGCGGTTTGGCTAGCACGATGCCCACCAGCGCGAGCCCGAAGATCAACACATAGCTTTTCTTCGCGGGCTCACCGAGGAACAGTGCCGAGAAGATGAACACGAAGAACGGGGCGACGCTCCAGAACACCACGGCATTCGCGATCGGCACGAGCGTCATGGCATAGTTGAAAACGCTGATTTGAGCGGCGATGAGCGCCCCGATAATGACCGTGTCCTTCACGTTGCCGCGGGGAAACCTTAGAGGTCGCCCGGTCGTTTGCGGGATGGACAGTGCCAGGAACGCGGCGGCAAAGCTCAGCGCGTAGAAGTTCAGCGTCTGGATCGGGATCGCATCCCCGGTCAGCTTGACGAAGACGCCGATTGTCGCCTCGGAGGCGGTGATCAAGGCGAGCAGAAGAAAGATGCGCATGTTACGTTTTCCGAGCGTGTGGAGAGCTCCCGCGCCCTTGCGAACGCGCCGCCCAGCACATGTCGCACATGGTGTCCCCGTGCGACAGTGTCCGGCGGCGGCGATAATGGCTGCGCTTTCCGTCTCCGGCGATCAGATCCGCACCCGGCCAGTCGTAGGTGCACCAACTCTGGCGGAATGCTTCGAGCGTGTCGGGGTCGTCCTCGGTCTCGGCCACCCGGCGCACGAAGCTCTGTGGCGGGCAGCATGTGAAATGTGTGAGGATGTCGTCGCCGTCGCGCCAAGTCTCCACCGCATAGCCGGGCGCCCCCGGGGCATGGAACGGGAAAACGAGGAGTGCGCGGATTGTCCAACGCAGCCGCCGCCCCGGATCGCGCGTCACCAGGCGGGCGGGCAGCGAACTCAGCCGCAGCATCCGGCGATAGACGTCCCATCCGAGATCGGCCACCACGCGGTGCGCTGTCTTGGGCGTCACGCCGAGATGGCGCAAGCTGCGGTCGGCGGCTGTGCTCCACGCGGCCAGTTCGACCATCACCGCGTTGCCAAAGCCGGGGAGCGCGTCCAAATCCGCCTGCGACCGCAGGCGGCATACCTCGCCGTCCATCGCCTTGAGGAACCGGTCGATCTCGGGATCGAGCCAGCGGGTCTGCGTGCCGTCCGAATATGTCAGGAGATTGTTGGCCAGCCCTCTGCGGGCGGCCTGTCTGATGACGCGCCGGATGATCCGCCGCGCAAGTCTAAGCCGAATCGATGGCGCCGATTGGGTCGCAGGACCGTTCATGTCGCCGTCCTTTCGGCGGTCGGCGTACGGGTGATGTCGATCGTTTCGGCGCCGCTTTCATCGAGACAACGGTCCTCGACCTGCAAGGTCACGAAGAAGAAGCCGAAGCGGTCACGCAGCATCCCGTATGCAGCCTTTAGCACTTCCTGTGGGTCGGCGCCCTCTTGCACGCGCAGGTGACCGGAAAATACGTGCTTCCCGCTGGTCAGCGCCCAGGCGTGAACGTGGTGGGCGTAGGCCACGCCGCCGAGGGCTTCGAGCCTACGCGTGACCTCCGGAAGGCTGACATCGGCCGGCGTGCCCTCCATCAAAAGATGCATGGAGTCGCGCAGGATACCCCAGCTTGCCCAGAGCAGCACGAAGCCGAACGCCATGCCGAGGATCGGGTCGATGAGCAGGAAGCCTGTGAACTTGATCACCAATGCGGTGACGATGATCAGCAGGCTGCCGACGAAGGTCTGGATGATATGCCAGAGCGCGCCCTTCACGTTGAGGTCGCTCTTGCTCTGCTTCCAGATCAGTCCCAGCGATATGAACTCGGTCACCAGCCCGCCGGCAGCGGCCAGCAGCATCGGGCCGGTCGGCAACGCGATCGGGTCCGACAGGCGCATGGCCGCCATCACGATGACGACCAGGGCCATGCCGAGCAGGAAGCCGCCGTTGACCAGCGCACCGATGATTTCGGCGCGATACCAGCCGAAGCTGCGGTCCTCGTCGGCGGGACGCCGGGCCAGACGCGCGGCGACGATGGCCACAAGCACGCCGCCGACGGCGGAGAAGGTGTGGAACGCGTCCGAGATCACCGCGATCGACCCGGTCCAGAGGCCGATGCCCATCTCGATCACGAAGTAAACCCCCGTCAGCCAGGCGGAGATCGCCATTCCGCGGCCGCTCGACGGCATGTGCCCGTGATGCCCGTTGGCCATGGATGTTCTCCTTTCGATCAGAGCCGGACGCGGCGAAGCCGCAGCGCGTTCGAGATCACCGAGACCGACGAGAGGCTCATCGCCGCCGCGGCGATCATCGGTGACAGCAGCAGCCCCACGACCGGATAGAGGACCCCGGCGGCGATCGGCACGCCCGCCGCGTTATAGGCGAAGGCGAAGAACAGGTTCTGCCGGATGTTGCGCAGCGTCGCCACGGCCAGCTTGCGCGCCCGCACGAGCCCCACCAGATCGCCGCGCATCAGCGTGATGCCGGCGCTTTCCACCGCCACGTCGGCGCCCGTGCTCATGGCGATGCCCACGTCCGCCGCCGCCAGCGCCGGGGCGTCGTTCACCCCGTCGCCGGCCATCGCCACCGACGCGCCCTTGGCGCGCAGTTCCTCGACCAGCTTCTGCTTATCTTCGGGCAGAACCCCGGCGCGCACCTCGTCGATGCCGAGTTGCCGCGCGACAGCCTCGGCCGTGCGCTGGTTGTCGCCGGTCGCCATGATGATGGTCAGACCGAGCGCATGCAGATCGCGGATCGCCCCTTCGGTGCTTTGCTTGATCGGATCGGCCACGGCGACGATCCCGGCCAGCGCGCCATCGACGGCCACGAACATCGCTGTCTTGCCATCCGCGCGGAGCGTGTCGGCCCGCGCCTCGGCTTTTCCGGTCTCAAGGCCGAAATCCTGCATCATCGCCGGGTTGCCGAGCGCCACGCGGCGTCCATCGACGGTGCCGCGCACGCCCTTGCCTGTTACCGCTTCGAAATCGGCCGCGCTGCCGGGCGACAGACCGCGATCCCGCGCGCCCGCGACAATCGCCTCGGCGAGCGGGTGCTCGGAGCCGCGCTCCAACGCAGCGGCAAGGCCCAGCACCTCCGCCTCGTCGCCCTGCAGCGCCACGACATCGGTGAGCGTGGGCTTGCCCTCGGTCAACGTGCCGGTCTTGTCCACGATCACGGTATCGACGCGAGCCATGCGTTCCAGCGCCTCGGCGTCCTTGATCAGCACGCCCGCTTGTGCGCCGCGTCCTGCGGCGGTTGTGATCGAGATCGGCGTTGCGAGGCCGAGAGCACAGGGACAGGCGATGATCAGGACAGAGACGGCCGAGGCGATGGCGAAGGCCAGCGCCGGTTCGGGACCGAAGGCAAGCCAGGCGAAGAACGCCGCGATGGCCACCGCGACGACCGTCGGTACGAAGATCGACGAGACCCGGTCGGCCAACCCCTGGATTGGCGCGCGGGAGCGCCGGGCGCCGGCGACCATCTCGACGATCTGGGCCAGCACGGTGTCAGCTCCGACCTGCGTCGCCCGGATCGCCAGCGTCCCGTTCTTGTTGATCGTGCCGCCCGTGACCCGGTCGCCCTCGGTCTTCTCCACGGGTACAGGTTCGCCCGTAATCATGCTTTCGTCGACGGAGGACCGGCCCTCGACCACCTCGCCATCGACCGGCACGCTGTCGCCTGGTCGCACACGCAGCATGTCGCCTTCTACGATGTTCTCGAGCGGCGCATCGTATTCCGAGCCGTCCGGCAGGATGCGGCGCGCGGTCTTGGGCGCGAGATCCATCAGCGCGCGGATCGCGTCGCCGGTGCGTTCCCGCGCGCGAAGCTCCAGCACCTGACCCACGAAGACCAGTGCGACGATCACGACAGCTGCTTCGAAATAAGTGCCGACCCCATCGCCCATGCGATACTGCTCGGGAAAAACGCCGGGCGCGAATGTGGCGAAGAGCGAGTAGATATAGGCCGCTCCGACGCCCAACGAGATCAGCGTCCACATGTTGGGCGACAGGTTGCGGAAAGAGTCGATGCCGCGCCTGAAGAACGGAAGCGCCGCCCAGAGGATGACGGGCGTGGCGAGGACGAACTCGACGTAGACCGACAGTTGATGCCCAAGCCAGTCGCGGACCGGCAGGCCGACCAGTTCGCCCATCGTGAGGATGACCAGTGGCACGGCCGCCGCCGCGCTGATCCACATTCGGCGGGTGAAGTCCGTCAGCTCCTCGCTGGGCTCGTCCGATGGCACCATCGGCTCCAGCGCCATGCCGCAGATCGGGCAGCTTCCGGGTTCGTCGCGCACGATCTCGGGGTGCATGGGGCAGGTGTACTGGACGTCCGCGGGGGCGGCCTTCTTCTTCCCTGCGGCGCGGCCCGACGCGTAGTGCCACGGGTCGGCCTTGAACTTGGTCTGGCATTTCTCGGAGCAGAAATGGAAGGTCTCGCCCCGGAACTCCGCGTGCCGCCCGTCCGGCTTGACCGCGACACTCATCCCGCAGACCGGGTCCTTCGCCGTCTCGGTTCCTGCGGGTATGTCGGACGCCGCGTGATGATGATCGTGGTCCATGCTGTGCGCACCTTTCTGGTTCGGTCGCAGTGTCACGCCTCCAGCGACTGGAAGCTCAAGTCACTTTTGATGGTGGTCGGGATGGCCTTCTGTGATCGGATTGCGCGCAAGAAAGACCAGCTCGAACAGGAACACCAACGCCATGCCGGTCGCGCCAAGTACGACGATCAACGGATCGGACTGCCACTTCATCGCGGCGAAGGCGGCCAGCACCACCATGTCGAGCACGATCGCCGTCAGCAGCACCCAGCCGCGCGCGCCGATCTCCCGGCGGAGATGCCGGAACACGCCCAAGTGAACGATGATGTCCATCACCAGGTAGAAGAAGACGCCCAGCGACGCGATCCGGCCGAGGTCGAAAAACACGGTCAGCGCCGAGCCGATGACGACGGTGTAGATCAGCATGTGGCGCTGGATCCCGCCCGACATGCCGAAATGGCTGTGAGGGATCATCTTCATGTCGGTCAGCATAGCCAGCATGCGCGACACCGCAAAGATGCTCGCCAGCAGCCCCGAAGCAGTTGCCACCGCCGCGAGAAGCACCGTGAGCAGGAACCCCGCCTGCCCGAGCGCGGGTTCGGCCGCCTCGGCCAGGGAATAGTCGCGCGCTTCGATGATACGGTCGATGGTCAGGCTCGACCCGACACCGAAGGCGACCAGCAGGTATACGACGACGCAGAGCGTGATCGAGATCGTGATCGCCCGGCCCACATTGTGGTGCGGGTCAGTGATCTCGGCGCCGCTGTTGGTGATCGTGGTAAAGCCCTTGAAGGCCAGAATGGCCAGCGCCACGGAGGCGACAAAGCCGGTCGCGGTGAACTCGTGGCCGACCTCGGAGGCGGCGGAAAAGCCGACGCCGCTCGACCACAGGGCCGCAATTCCGAAGATCGCGATGCCGCCGATCTTGATCAAGGCCATCACCAGCGAGAAGAGCCCGACCGACCGGTTGCCGGCAACGTTCACGAAGAAGGCAAACAGGATCACTGCGACGGCGATGACCGGTACCAGCGGCCCCTCCGTGATGTCGAAGGGTCGCAGAACATAGGTCGCGAAGGTTCGCGCCACGAGACTCTCGGCGATCACCATCGACAGCGCCATCAGCATCGCGGCGCCCGCCGCGATCGCCGTCGGCCCGTAGGCTTTCGTCAGGATCATCCCGATGCCGCCCGCGGACGGAAAGGCGTTCGACATCTTGGCGTAGGTGTAGGCGCTGAACGCGGTCACGATTGCACCGACGATAAAAGACAGCGGGAAGAGCGGCCCGGCAAGCTCGGCGATCTGCCCGGTCAGCGCGAAGATGCCCGCGCCGATCATGACCCCGGTGCCCATGGCCACTGCGCCGGGCAAGGTGATGCTGTTTTTCCGATATTCGGAACTCATGACACGTCTTCCTTTTGATCGGTTTCAGGTGCGTCGGCATTCCCGGGTGTGCCACGGCGGAGCGCGAGGACGACCAGGGGAACCGCCGTCGCGAGCCCGAGCCCGAGCACGACCCATTCGGCACTGCCAAAATCGCCGTCCATCGCGGCGCTGCCGAAATGCGCCAGCAGGAAGCTGGCCGGCAGGATCCCGGCCATCGTTGCCAGACCGAAGCGCCAGAAATGAAGACGGCTCAGCCCGGCCGTATAGCTCATCGCGTCGAAGGACACGAAGGGCAGAAGACGGCTGACGAACACGGTGAGCGTCAGCGCGTTCTGCGAGCCAAGCAGCCCGTAATCGGCCTTGTCACCCAGGAGGCGCTCGACCGGTCCTCGCCCAAGCCTGCGCGCGATCAGGAATGCCATTATCGCCCCGATTTCCGCCCCAAGCGCAACATACACCATGCCCGCATAGTGGCCGTAGGCCGCCCCGGATGCGAGCGCGATCGGCGCGCTTGGGATGGGGCTTGCGACGACCGCAGCGGTCATGAGAGCGATCACCGCAAGCGGCCCCCACGACCCGGCCGACGCCACCCATGCCTCGATCGTTGTCCGGTCGATGGCGCCGGGCAACCAATCCATGGCCCAGGCGAGGATCAGGAGCGCCACGAAAGCGGCCGCGATCCAGAACCCGGCCCGATGCAGCCAGGCGTCCCGAACCGATCTGGTGCGCGCGCCCGGCATCTCAGCGAAGATCGTCGGGCAGCGACGCGAGGGCTGTGTCGAGTGGAACGACGGGCAAGCCCGCGGCCAGCCAGCCGGGGCCGCGCGGCGATCCGAGCATGCCCTCGGAGACGTTGGCAAAGCCCGCGTGGCCAGACCGGGTCAGGGTGTCCAGCAGCGCCGCGGACCGGCCTCCGGTCGCGCAGATCAGTCCAGCCTCGCGCGCGCCGGCCAGGACTTTCGCGGCGAAGAGCCGTTCCGCGAACCCGTCTTCATGCATGCTGATCGGCCAGACCCCGGCGCCGACACCGGTTTCCTGCCATTCCGCGCGCGATCTGACATCGATCACGCGCGCGGTGTCGCCAAGAAGCGCGTCATGTGCCTCTTTTGCCGACCAGATCGCTCGACTCTGCGCCAGAGCGCGAGACGCCGCGAGCCAAAGTGGCGCTGCGGACAGGCCGAGAAGGACGAGGCGCCGGTCAAGAAAGCGTGTCATGGTCGCCACTGTCCTCAGGCCGCTTCCACAGCGCGCACGAGCATGTCGCGGACCTCGCCGGCCACCTTGTGCAACGCGGCATTGTCCACTGCCTGCATGGAGGCGACCGGGTCGATGGCGCTGACCTCCGTACCACCCTCGACGCTGCGCAGGATGACATTGCAGGGCAGCATCGCGCCGATCCGCGGCTCGAGGCCCATGGCTTCCCAGGCCATGTTAGGATTGCAGGCGCCAAGGATCTTGTAGCCATCCATGTCCTTGTCGATCTTCTTCTTCATCGTCGCCTTGACGTCGATCTCGGTCAGAACGCCGAAGCCTGCCTCCGTCAGCGCCGCGCGTACGCGGGCCTCCGCGTCGTCGATGTCGGAGCCCACCATCACCCGATCGTGCGTATATGCCATTCTGTCCGTCCTTCCATGGTTGAGGCCCAGTCCCGCTCGATGCGGAACCGGGCAAGGGGTGGCGGAAAGGTGGGCTCAGTTATTTCCCATGCGACCCTCGCCGGGTGTCCCCATCATGCCGCCGTCGCCCTGCATGCCGCCGTTCGGGCCGGGCATCATGCCGTCGCGCATCGTCTTCATACGCTCCATCATGTCAGCCGGCTTGACGATCTCTGCCACCGACACCGCGCCGTCGCCATCGTCGTCGAGGAACTGGAAGCGGTCTACCATGGTTTCGCGAATGAGCGCGCTGTGGAGGGTCTCGAATTCTGCGAGCGACAGCGTTTCGTCGCCATCGGCGTCATATTCCGCCAGCAGGGCCTGCAGTCCTTCGTGGGCCTCCTGCGATGTCACCGTGCCATCGCCATCCGCGTCGAATCGCTCCATTCCCATGCCCATCAGCGACGCTCCGCCGCCCATCATGCCCATGCCCGACATGCGGCCACCGGCGTCCATCATGGCCATGCCGCCCAAGGGACCGCTGCTCCCCATCATCTGGGCGTGCATCCGCATCATCGTCTGCATCATGTCATGGTTGCCGGCGCCGGGACCTTGCGCTCCCGGCGCGCCCTGACCGCCATGCCCATGATCGCCCGCGGCCAGCGCGGCCCCGCCCATAGACATCAGAATGGCGGTCGCCACCGCGAGTTTCGCTCCAGTTTTCATGTCCGTATCCTTTCTCGTGTGAAATGCCTAACCGACATGGGAAAGTAATAAAGAACGCCAAGGCTGCGTCATTTCCGATTTTGTATCCGTTCGTCGCAACGCGGGTGCCTGATACAAAGCGCTACAATCGCGGTGCTGACCCTGTGTCGCCACCCTGCCAAATGATAAGGATGAATAGCTTGCCGCATATCCTGGTTGTCGACGATCACCGCCAGATACGGGATTCGGTCACGCGATTCCTGGAACGCAATGGCATGCGGGCGACGGCGGCGAAGGATGCCCGAGACATGGACGAGAAGCTCGCGAAAGGACACTACGACCTGATGGTGCTCGACGTCATGATGCCGGGCGAGGACGGGCTTTCGATCTGCAAACGTCTATCGGCCGAGAAACGGCTTCCGATCATCATGCTGACTGCGCTCGGGCAGGATCAGGACCGTATCGTGGGTCTGGAGATCGGCGCGGACGACTACCTCCCGAAACCGTTCAACCCGCGCGAGCTGCTCGCACGGATCAAGGCGGTACTGCGCCGCGCACCCGAGGAGATGAGCGAGGCCGGGGCACTTTCGGGGCGCATCCTGCGGTTCGGCGGGCTGGCTCTCGATACCGACGCCCATGTCATTACCGACCGGGACGGCAATCGCGTGCAACTGACGACGGCGGATTTCCGGCTCTTGACGGTCCTTCTGGCGCGTCCGCGCACCGTCCTGAGCCGCGAACAGCTTCTCGATCTCACGGCGGGGCGCGCGGCGGGCCCGCTCGACCGCACGATCGACAACCAGATCAGTCGGCTGCGGCGCAAGATCGAGACGGACGCGTTGCGCCCGACGCTCATCACGACCGTCCGGAGCCACGGCTACAGTCTGAACGCGGATGTCGAGGTGATCGCGTGACCCGGCCGCGCATCGGCAGCCTGCGCGCGCAGCTCGTGATCCTCATTCTTGGGGCATTGGCCATCGCGCAGGCGGTGAGCCTGTGGCTCTTCGCGGACGAACGCAGCCTGGCCGTTCGCGCCGCCCTTGGCTTCGAGGCGGCGGGGCGCGCCGCCAATGTCGTGCGCCTGTTGGAAGAAGCGCCGCCCGATCTTTCCGCGTCTATCGTGCGGGCGGCGAATTCGCCGCTGGTGCGGTTCGACCTTGCGCCCGCCCCGAGCGTCACCGCGCCTGACCATCATCACGCAGCCTATATCGAAACGCGCGTCCGCGCATTGCTTGGCGACGGCTTCAGTCGCGACATCCGCGTTAACCTCAGAGAAACCGGCGTCCCGCTTCATCCGATCCCGAACCTGTCGCCGCAAATGGCTCGGATGCATCAGGAGATGATGCGTGGCAGGATGCAGGCGGTCGAGATGACCCTGTCCATCGCGCTGGCCGGCGGCCAATGGCTGAACGTCGCCACGCGGTTCGAGCGCCCGCCTTTGCAATGGCCTCTTTCCTCTTTCCTGACCTTCGGACTGACAGCCGCGCTCATCCTCGTCGCGGTATTCTGGTTCGTGATGACCCGCCTGACCGGGCCCCTACGGGATCTTTCGCGCGCCGCCGAGGATCTGGGTCGCGGTGACGCGGTTGATCCGCTGCCGGTCGCCGGCCCCGAGGAGGTGCGGGACCTCACCCGCGCGTTCAACCGCATGCAGGAACGGCTGACGCGCTTTGTCGCGGATCGCACCCGCATTCTCGCTGCGGTCAGCCATGATCTGCGCTCGCCTCTCACGGCGATGCGGTTCGATGCTGAACTGGTCGAGGACGAGGAGACCCGCGAAAGCCTGATCGCCTCCATCGACGAGATGCAGACCATGGCCGAGGCCACCCTGACATTCGCCGAAGGACTGGCGGGCCACGAACCCTCGGAGGTCGTCGACGTGCGCGACTGGCTGGAGACACTGGCAGACGACAAGGTCACGCCGTTCGCGCTGACTGGTGGCCCGTCGATGACGGTGCGCATTCGCCCGCTCGCCCTGCGCAGGGCCGTTCGGAACCTGGCGGAGAACGCCATCCGTTACGGTGGCAGCGCGACGGTCGGCTGGGGCCGCGCGGGCGACGATCTGGTGATCGAGGTCACCGATCACGGCCCCGGAATCCCCGAGGAAGAGCTCGAGGAGGTTTTCGCGCCGTTTCACCGCCTGGAAGCGTCCCGCTCGCTCGAAACCGGGGGACACGGGCTGGGCCTTGCCATCGCGCGGGCAATCGTGCGCGGACACGGCGGCGACATCCGGCTCGAAAACCGTGCCGAAGGCGGACTGAAGGCTTCGATCTTCATCCCGCTGTCGGAGGACGCACCCATCAACGACGAGAGACAACGGAAGGAGACTTGAAATGAGACAAACGGCACTTTTGGCAATTACCGGTCTTGCGGCGCCGACACTGGCCGCCGCGGACCCCGGGGAAAACTGGCAGGAAGGATATGGTCACATGATGTGGGGCGGCGGCCACGGAATATTCGGCGGGCTGATGATGATTCTGTTCTGGGGTATCGTCATCGCCCTGATCGTCTTTGCAGTGAAATGGTTCAACGACAACCAGGGCGGCGGCAATCGCGGAAAGCGCGATGCGCTCGAGATCCTGCGCGAACGCTTTGCTTCGGGCGAGATCGACGAGAAAGAGTTCGACAGCCGGCGAAAGGCGCTGGAAAAGTGAGGCGGGCACCCCCCGGCCGTTCTCGCCGAAGCGGCACAAGGCCGGGGCCATTGCCATGCCATGAATTGCGACAGCCACGTCTTGGAACGGGCGCGGCAGCGCCCCATCAGGGTTGTGCGGCGATGGCCCTTTCGTCCCCCGCGGCATCATCGAGCGCCGCCATGACCGCGTCCGGGGTCAGCAGTTCCGGCAGGACAATCCCGTCCGGTGCGGCGGGGCCATAGACCGCGTTGAACGGAATTCCGTAGCGGTTGAAGCTCTCCAGATAGCGCGAAATCGCCGGATCGGGTCGGGTCCAGTCGGCCTGCATAAGGATGATCGCGTCTGCTGCAAGCGTCAAGACGACAGGGTCGCGGTCGAGCACGAGCGCCTTGTTCGCCTTGCAGGTCAGGCACCAGTCGGCCGTGACATCCACGAACACGACCTCGCCCCTTGAGACGCGGCGCGCGATCTCCGCCCGGTCGAAGGCGATCCAGTCGGTGACCTCCGCCGAGTGCGCGCGGGGCGCCGATGTGTCGGCCAGATACGCAGCCCCGAAGAGCATGATCCCCAAGATAGGCAACGCAAGCCCGGCGCGGATCGCGCCCCGGAGCCACGGCAGCGACAACAGCAGAACGAGGCCCGCCGTCATCCCGACGACCGCGAGCATCGTGGTCGTGCCGGCCACGCCCTGCAGCACCCAGACAAGCCAAGCCGCGGTGACTGCCAGAAGAAGGCCCAGCACCACGCGCAGCGCGATCATCCAGCGCCCTGGCCTTGGCAGGTGGCGGACCAGGCCCGGCCGTCCGGCGACGAGAAAATAGGGAGCCGCGAGCCCCAGACCAAGGAAGGTGAAGACCAGCGCGATGTCGGTGCTTCGTCCGGCCAGCGCGAAGGCAATGGCCGTCCCGAGAAAGGGCGCCGAGCAGGGCGTGGCCAGCAGTGCAGCGAAGGCCCCGGTCAGGAAATCGCCCACATGCCCCCCAGCGCGCCCGGCCCGGGCAAGCCGGGTTTGCAGACCGGCGGGCAGCGCGATCTCGAAGGCGCCCGCAAGGTTCGCAGCGAAAACGGCAAGGATGCCGATCATCAGCGCGAGGAACACCGGGTTCTGGAATTGCAGGCCCCAGCCGACCGTGACCCCTGCCTGCCGCAACGCAAAAAGGACCGCGGCGAGGCCCCACATGAAGACCATGACCCCCGCGGCCGAGGCAAGGAATCCCCATCGCACGGTCGCGCGACCGGCCCCCTCAAGTTTCATGGCCGAGGACAGCTTGATCGACAGCACCGGCAGCACGCAGGGCATGACGTTCAGGATCAATCCACCGAGAAAGGCTGTCAGCGCGATCCAGCCCATGCTGGAAATCGGCACTGCCGCGCGTGCTTCGCTGTAGGGCGGCGGCGGTGCCGTGGCCAGCATTTCCGGCGTCACGGTAGCGGCCCAGCCACCGGTATCGGTCGCGGTGAGCGAAGGCACAGCAGTTAGGGCATCGTGCGCCGAAAGGATGGGCAGGCGCGCCCAGAGCAGGCGGCCATTCTCGCCCAGTCTGATGTCAGGCGCCCCGAGGGAGGTACCTTCTCCCAGTTCCGGGAACACATCCGGCGTCTGGAAGGGCGAGGACCGCCGCAGCGTCACTGTCAGCGCAGTTGCGTCGGCATCGACATGCGCGGTGGCGGACCGGACGCCCCCGGGTTCCGCCTCGACCGGGACGCGGCCCGCGTAATCGGCGATGCGCGCAGCGCTCTCCGTATCGATCGATGCGCCGCGGGGCAGGTCCAGCGTCAGGGTGAAATCCTGCGGCACGCAGACGTCGGAACAGGTCAGCAGCGTCACCGAGGCGGATAGCCGCGCGGGCTGGCCGGGCTGTTCCAGCGCGATGCGCAGCGGGAAGATCACTCCGTCATGATAGCCGAAATTCTCGATGCCGAAGGCCGTGAAGCGTTCGGGCGCGGGCCACTGAAATTCGACATCGGCCACGTTGCGCGACCCGGTCCAGTCGATCACCGGCGGGAAACCCACCTCGCCGGGTGTGCGCCAATAGGTCTTCCAGCCCTCGCCAAGGTCCAGCGCCAGCCCGGCAGAAATCGTCCCCGAGCCGCGCGCGACGCCATTCTCCGCCGTGATGAGCTGTGCGCTGAGTGCCGGTGTCGTCACCTGCTCCGAAGTTGCTGCGGAGGCTGCCGGAACCCAGATCGCAAAAAACAAGGCGCTCATCGCGAGCGCGGGAATGGCCTTTTTGATCAATGTTCTCAGCATATTCTACGCCAGCCCTCGCCGCGCTCGATCTCAATCAATCGGCGCAATACGCCTTCCGCAATCTCACCCTGGATGACCGTTCCGCCGACGACCATAGCCGGTGTCCCGATGAAACCGAAAACCCGCGCGAGAGCTCTGCTGATCATGAGTTCGTCGACGACCTCATCGCTCTGCATATCGTCGATCAGCCGGTTGCCATCTATTCCGATACTGTCTGACAATCGAAGCAGATAGTCGCGCGTCGGCTGGAATGGCGTTGTCCACAGAGCTTCCTGAAACGCGACGTAGGCGCCTTGTCGCTTGGCTGCCAACGCCGCTTTCGCCGCACGGTCAGACCCTTCCCCGAGAAGCGGCAGCTCGTGCCAGGAAACCCGGACAGCACTATCGCGTTCTTCGGCAAGATCCGCGAGGCGCCTCATTTGTACGCGACAATACGGGCAATAATAATCTGAAAACGAAGCGATTGGCACGATGGAGGAATCCTCGGGCGCCTCGGCGTAAAGTGCTTTGCAAAGGTCCGCTTCGACCTCGGCGACGGTCGCCGGCCTCGGTCCATCTTCCTTCGCCTCAAGGCCGACAAATGGGTCGAAGGCGCCAGATGACGAACTTCCGCCGGATATCCGCCGGAAGCCCTCCGGGCTCGCCAAAGGCTCGAACTTGGGCGTCCCCGAAAAACGATCCAAGAGCGAGGAAAGCGTCTGGAATCCAACAACAACGCCTGCAGCGACGCCGAGAAATGCAAGTGTGGAACGTCTTGATGTCATTGCAATTCTTGCGAGTTACTTGCGAGAGAATCGAACGCATAGCCGACCCTCCCGCCTTCGCAGGCGAGGGTGACGAAACCGTCGGTGCCGGTCCGGACCGCGCGGCACCCATCCGGAAGTGCCAAAGCCGCACCGCGCGTGGACAGCGTTGCGTCAGGACCCGCGCATTGCTGTATGGCCGTTCCGCAACCGGCCAGCGCAAGAAGTGCAGCCAAGGCCAGTTTCGGACGCAGTCCGTAACCCGCTGCTCCCGTGTCAGCGCGCGGCATCGACAGGACCGATCGCCGTCGGGCCCCGATCCTGTTCGGTGTCCTGCTGGCGGGTGTCCGCTTCGCTGTCATGACAGGATTTTCCCATCATGCGATGCATCACGACATGCGCGCCAAGGCACAGCGCCAACGGGGCCAGAAGGCCAAGATTGCTTGCAAGCCCGCCGAGCGTCCCGCCTGCCAGAAGAAACGCGCCGAGCGGCAAGAGCATCACGGCACAACAGGCCAGCATGCCGAGCTTCATGCCACCACCACCCGATAGCAGATTTCGTGGGTTCCAAGTCATCATGTGCGCCTTATTCATCGACAAGTCGAACGATAGCGGCCCCTACCGGGCAAAGGTCAAGGATACATTCGGATACAAAAATCAGCGGCTCGTCGGATTGTCAGTTCAGGTCCAGCCGATAGAACGAATGCTCAATATCGGGCGGTCCGGGTGCGTCGCAATTCGGCGGCAAGGTGATGTGCACCAAGCAGGTTGAGGGCAGGGAACATGGACAAACTCGGGCTTTTTTTCGGTGGGGTTCTTGCCGCCGGTCTGGGTGTGGTGATCTGGCAGTCAATGCAACGGGCCGAGGAACAGACAGGATCAATGGCCCACCCGAATCCAACTGCGTTAAGCGCCCTGGCCGAGGGCGCGCCGATCGTCGAGGTCCGGCTTCCAGAGCAATTGTCGCCCGAGGCAACGATTGGCCAGCGCGCCTTCGAGGCCAAATGCGCTGAATGCCATGGGGCGAACGCGGCCGGTCAGAATGGCGTCGCGCCGCCCCTGATCCATCGCACATACGAGCCGAGCCATCATTCCGACGAAGCCTTTCAGATGGCGGTTCGGAACGGCGTGCGCGCGCATCACTGGCCCTTCGGCAACATGCCCCCGGTCGAGGGTCTGACCCGCGCCGACGTCCAGTATATCGTGCGCTATGTCCGTGAAGTGCAGCGCGAGAATGGAATCAATTGATGCAGGTGCGGTCGTTTCTCGGCGCGCGCGGATGTTTTGTCGCGATGTTCATGATCGCGCTCGCCGTCCTTGCCAATCCAGCGCCCGGCCCTGCCGACACACCGGATGCGCGTTTCGACATCGCCGTGGTCTGGGACAACCACAGCGCGGGTGCCAGACACGCAGCGCACGATGGCGCGGTCGACCGCTCCTGCCACCCCGACCCGACTTGTTCACCTGCCGCCATTCTCATGACCCGGCCGATATTCGAGGCACAAGGATTCCAGGCCACGCGTCATCCGATCGCGGGAACGACAATACGCGGGAGAAATGCGCCCGTCGATCTTCCGCCCCCGCGACCTTGGGCCGTATCACGACCATATACCCCGAAATACCCCCAGACATGAGAGACCAAGATATGATCAAGACACTTCTGACCGGCACCGCCCTTGCGGCCGGCCTTGCCGTTTCCACTGCGGTTGCCAGCCCTGGACATGGAGACGGCATCGGCGAACCTGGCGATGCCGCACAGGTTGACCGCACCATCACGGTCGAAATGGACGAGATGAACTTCAGCCCAGAGACGATCGAGGTTGCACCCGGTGAGACGGTTCGCTTCGAAGTAGTGAATGTTGGTCGCGCCGTGCACGAGTTCAACATCGGCACGAGCGAGACCTGGAATGGCCACCTTGGCGAAATGCGTACCATGATGCGTGAAGCTATGATGACGATGCGCAGCATCAATCATGACCGGATGATGGAGGCCGGGATGATGCATGACGACGCCAACAGCGTCCTGCTGGCGCCGAGAGATACGGGCGAAGTCATTTGGACGTTTCCCGAAGGCGGCGAGATCGGGTTCGCCTGCAACGTGCCGGGCCACCGCGAGGCCGGCATGGAGGGCGATTTCCGGATGGGACACGACTCCTGACGCACGAACGACCGGTGGCGGGCGAGATCGTCGCCCGCCCCGACACTTTTCCGGAGATCCTGGCCATGCCGACACGACGCGCCTTCATCGGACAGACCGCCGCCGTTCTGGCCCTGGCGGTGAGCGGTCGGCATGTGTCTGCCGCCTCTCACGCGCCCGCGACCCTGACAGCGCGGAAGGTCTCGGTGCAGCTCGCCCCCGACGGCTATCCGGCGACATCCATCTGGGGCTACGAAGGCCGCGCGCCTGGCCCAACGATCCGGGTGCTTCAGGGCGAGCGGGTGCAGCGGCGGCTGGTCAACGACCTGCCCGAGCCGACCTCGGTCCACTGGCACGGGATCCGCATCGACAATGCGATGGACGGTGTCTCGGGTCTGACGCAAGAGGCCGTCGCGCCGGGTGAGGCCTTCGACTATGATTTCGTGGCGCCCGATGCCGGGACCTACTGGTATCACGCGCATAACAGGTCCTGGGTGCAGGTCGCCCGCGGCCTTCACGGACCGCTGATCGTGGAAGAGGCCACGCCGCCCGAGGTGGATCGCGAGGAAATCCTCGTGCTCGACGACTGGCTTCTCGATCCGGAAACGGCACTGATCGACGACAGCTTCGACCAGCCGATGATGATGAGCCATGGTGGCCGGATCGGGAACCTGATCACCACCAATGGGCGTTTCGGTCTGTCAATCCCGGTTGCGCGCCATATGCGCCTGCGCCTGCGGCTCATCAACGCGTCGAATGCGCGGATCTTTCCGTTGCAGCTTGCCGGTTTGCGGGGCTGGACGGTCGCGCTCGACGGCATGCCGCTTGCCGCGCCCGAACCGCTGCAGGACGTCCTTGTTCTCGCCCCGGCGCAACGCGCCGATCTGATCGTCGATGTGACGGCCGAAGCGGGCGAGACTGCGCATCTCGTCCGGATCGGCAATGACGACCGACCCGCCTCGCAGGTTGCGTTCCCCGTCTCGGGCAGCTCCGCGCAGACACCGCGCGCGGCACCTGCACCTCTGCCGCCCAATCCCGGCGTCGGCATCCGGTCGCTGACCGATGCCCGACCATTGCGTCTCGTGATGTCTGGTGGCGCCATGGGCCGGATGGACAGCGCATTTCTTGGCGGAGAGCGCATGGGCTTTCGCGAACTCGCGGCGCGGGGACGGTTCTGGGCCTTCAACGAGATGGCCGAGATGACGCAGGCCCCGCTGGCCGATCTTTCCCGTGGTGAGCCGGTGCGGCTTGAGATCGTCAACGAGACCGTCTTTCCCCACGCCATGCATCTGCACGGGATGCACTTCCGAGAAATCCGCGAGGGCAGACCCGTCGGCCCCATGCGCGACACGGCTCTGGTGGCCGCGCAGGAGACCCGCGAGATCGGCTTTGTCGCGGACAATCCGGGCGACTGGCTGTTTCATTGCCACATGCTCAGCCATGCGGAAAGCGGGATGATGACATGGGTGCGGGTGACATGACGCGGAGGGCTCTCATTGTCGGTGCCGCGGCACTCCTGCTTGCCGGCGTGGGGGCGTGGTTGGCCCTGCGCGACGCGCCGCAGGCCACCCTCGATCCCACTATGCCGGTGATGCCGGTCACTGTGGATATTGCGCAGGGAGAGACGCTTTATGCCGAAAGCTGCGCCGCCTGCCACGGCGCCAATCTCGAAGGGCAGCCGGATTGGCGAACCCCCGATGCGGATGGACGTCTGCCCGCGCCGCCTCACGATAAAACCGGCCACACGTGGCACCATCCCGACCGGGTCCTGTTTCAATATACGAAGCTTGGTGGACGGGAAGCCCTGGCGCGGCAAGGGGTGGAGTTCGACAGCGGCATGCCCGCCTTCGGTGATGTCCTGACCGACCGCGAGATCTGGAACATACTCGCCTACATCCAGTCGACATGGCCCGAGCGCGCCCGCGCCACGCAGGCCGAACGCACGGCCGCAGATATGGCCAACGGAGGAACCTGATATGAGAAGAATCATTTCAATGATCGTGGTGGCGCTTTCGCTGGCGCTGCCATTTCAGGCGGCGGCCCAGGACCTGTCAGAGGACAGGGTGCGCGAACTGGTCCTGGAAACCATCCGGGAGAACCCCGAGATCGTGATGGAGGCCATCGCGATCTTGGAATCCCGGCAGGCCGAGGCTCAGGCTGCGTCGCAGGCCGAAGTGCTCGCCCGGGAACGCGACACGCTGGAACGCGATCCCAATGCGCCGGTTCTGGGCAATCCGGAAGGCGACGTCACGGTGGTGGAGTTCTTCGACTACAACTGCCCCTATTGCCGTCGCGCCAAGCCCGAGATCGAAGCCCTGCTCGAGGCCGATGCGAACGTTCGGCTCGTCTATCGCGAATGGCCGATCCTCGGCGAGGGGTCAGTGTTTGCTGCCCGCGCCGCGCTGGCGGCGCGCGAACAGGGGCTCTACGAGGAATTCCATTGGGCGATGATGGGCATGAACGGTCGCGCGGAGGAATCCTCCGTCCTCCAGATTGCGGAAGACATCGGTCTCGACATCGCGCAATTGCGTCGCGACATGGAAGCACAGGAGATCGACGCGCACATCCAGACATCGATGCGCCTGGCGCAGGCCCTCGGCATCACGGGCACGCCATCTTTCGTGATCGGCGACGCCCTTGTTCCCGGTGTCTTGGATGCGGAGCAGTTGCGAACGCTTGTCTCCGATGCACGGGAACCGGAACAATGATTGCGCTTGGGAAAAAGGGCCTGACGCGGCGCCATTTCATCGTGACCGCATCCGCCCTGTTCTCGCCGCCCGTCGCGGGGCCGCTTCTGGCCGATACCTGGCCGAGCGAGGCGCAGAAGAGCGCTTGGGATGCCGAGGTGACACCGCCCTTCTTCGACCTGGAGACGTCCAATCCCTGGGGCCTCGATCCGCGTTTTCTTCCGCAACGAGTCGTGGCCCGTGCTGGCCTTGTTCCGGGGAACATCCATGTGGATGCGATTGCGCGCTACCTCTATCACATCGAGGACGGCGGGACGGCTATGCGCTATGGCGTGGCCATCGCACGCGGCAACCTCTACGAGCCCGGCACCTACACGATCCGGCGCAAGGTCCGTTGGCCGCACTGGACGCCGACGCGCTCGATGATCGAGCGGGATCCGGAACTGTATGCGGATGTCGAAGACGGCATGGAGCCGGGCCCTGAAAATCCGCTTGGGTCTCGGGCCTTGTATCTCTACGTCGGCGAACGGGACACCTACCTGCGCATTCACGGCTCGCCGGAGCCCCGCTCCATCGGGGGCCGTGCGAGTTCGGGCTGTGTGAGGATGGTCAATGCCCATATGATCGCGCTCTACCCGCTGGTCGAAACCGGCGTGACAGCGTATCTGCATCCGCCGGAAGACTACGTGAGCGCACAGAGTTGAGTACCGAATTCGGGGCGCCCGAGAGCAGCCGGCGAACCCACCGCGCGAAAGGACCGGACTTGGGACGAAAATTTTTCAACAGCTTTGTGTTGCCGGCCATTCTGAGCGGATGCACCGCCGTCGTCGGCACCGAGGACACGGAGCCCGGTACCATTCCCGAACAGGTTGCTGCCTTGGCAGCCCCTTACCAGAATGTCTCGACGGCGCGCCTTTTGCCGCGCGACGGATGTTACTGGTATCTTCACCAGGGGCCGGTCGAACCAACCCTATTGCCGCTCAGAACCATCGACGGGCGACCGATCTGCTCTGCGCGAGAGTAGAAAGCGGCGTCATGGTTGAAATCAAATTTCCCGGTCGACTCTCAACCTACAGACCGCGCGGCGCGGCGTTGCGACAGCTCGCGACAGAGCGCTTCCCTCGTGACGCCGAATTCGGCGGCCAGGCCGAGCGACGATTGATGGGAGAAGCGCAAGACGCAATTCTAGAATAAGTGAAAACAATGGCTTAGGGTGGAGAACGTCCGATCCCGGTCGCGTTCCCTCCGGCAGATGGCGACGGTGACCGCCGCGCTGGCCGCGCTCGGCATCCTGCTGCGCTGAGCCTCAAACAGAAAGGACATTGCCATGGCCACCATGGATATCTTCGAAGGCGATGCCTTCACCATCATCGAGCTCACCCGCGCGCTAGAAAACATCCCCTTCAAGCCCGCGATCCTGTCGGGCGCGGGGCTCTTCGGCGCCCGCGGCGTGCGCGCACGCACCGTGATGATCGAAAGCCGCGACGGCACGCTGTCGCTGATCCCGTTCTCCGAACGTGGCTCGGCTTACGAGAGCCAGATCCCCGAACGCCGCGAGATGCGCGCCTTCGTCTGCCGCCAGTTCAAGAAGCAGGACGTGCTCTGGGCCTCGGAAATCCAGGCGATCCGCGACTTCGGCTCGGAAACCGCCGTGCAACAGGTGCAGGCCGAGGTCGCGCGCAAGCTGGGCCGGCTCCGCAACGACGCCGAGGCCACCTTCGAGTTCCACCTCTTCAACGGCATTCAGGGCGTGGTGAAGGATCCCAGGGACGTGGCCACGGTGATCGACTATCACGCCGAGTTCGGCATCACGCCGGCCACCGAGATCGATTTTGATCTGGACAACACCTCCCCGGCCTCGGGCGCGCTGCGCAAGCGCTGCCAGGCGATGATCGAAAGTGTCGAGGACACGCTCGGTGGTCTGGCCGCAGGCCAGGTGCAGCTGCGTGCGGAATGCGGCTCGGCCTTCTTCGCCGATCTGGTTGCCCACAAGGAGGTGCGCGAGACCTATCTCAACACCGCCGCTGCCGCCGATCTGCGTGGCCACGTGGGCGAGGAAGTCAGCTTCGGCGGCATCACCTTCCGTCGCTATCGCGGCGGGCTCGGCTTCGGCGTTCCCACCGACAAGGCGTATTTCTACCCCGAGGGGGTCGAGGGGCTGTTCGAGATCTACTACGCCCCGGCCGACACGTTCGAGACCGTGAACACCGTGGGCCTGCCGCTCTACGCGCGCATGATCCCCGATCGCGACCGCGACGAATGGGTGCGGCTCGAGATAGAGAGCAACCCGCTGCCGATCTGCACCCGCCCGCAAGTGCTGCGCTCGGCACGGCGGACGTAAAGGTTCAAATTGTCACCTCATAGCGTTCGCGCAGAGCCGTGATATGCGGGGCCAGCCAGTCCGCTGGCCCTGCATCCTGCCAGGATGACCACAGTTCCGGATAGCTCATTGCCCTGAACATGGGCTTCGATCCGGCGACCCTTTCCGCGAAGGCCGTGATCTCCTGCCGGTGTTCTGCATAAATCTCGCTGGCAGACGGGTTGGCAGGTTCCCAGAACAGGTAGAGGAGCGTTACCGGCTGGTCGCCAAAAGTCCTGGCAAGCCCGAAGGCATGCTTGATGAGCTGCGCGGCATCAAGCCACACGTAGCTGTCTGGTTCATCCATGAGGCGCAGCATCTCGTGGAAATAGCCCTGTTCGCGCCGCTCATCGCGGATCTGTTCGGCGTATGCGGGCGAGAACGCGGCGCGATGCGGCGCGAGGTATTCCGTCAGCTTGGATTCGATTCCCATTGCGCCACTCGGGCCGGTGAGCAGGACATCGAGGTTCGGGGCGCGACCACCGCGCAGCCCGGTCGGGCATCTCTGTTCGAACTGGAGCGGGTCAAACGGGCCTTCCACGGGCAGGGACAGATCGGCCATCCGGCTGCGGAACGGTGCAAAGCAGTTCACTGCGAGGGCAGACGAGGAATGCACGGCCCGGAATTTGGTCTGCAACTCATTGCCGTCGCCCGCGCTGAGATCAGCCTCGAAATCCTCTGGCAACACCAGCGGCAGCAGGGTGTCGCGAAAGTCTTCAGCGTAGCCCTTGGCATCTATGGGGGTGTCGGGGTGCTGCTGGCAAAAAGCGTCGCGAAGCGCGGACAGGGCCCGGGATCGAATCGGGCTGCCGGAAATAGTTTTGTGTTTCATGAGGCGAGTATAACCGTGAACAGCGCGTTTGCATCAGCCATTGCAGCACTCTTCGCCGACAGCAATATCGCGCGGGACGCCGTCTATACCGCCGAAGTCGGCGCACCCCAACTCGTTCGCGTGGTCACCCGCCGCGCGGATGACATCTCCGGCTTCGGTGACGCGCGCATCTGGTCGGAAACCACGCGGATCGATCTGCGCGTGGCGGAAGTGCCCGCCCCGCGTCCCGGTGACCGTGTCGAGATGGATGGCGAGGCGTTTCTCATCCAGGGCGAGCCGGTCCGTGACCGTGAGCGGCTCGTCTGGACCATCGACCTACGGCCTGCGTGATCCCCATGAAGCTGAAACTCGACATCACCCCGGATCTGGCCGCCATGATGGCTGCGGAAATCAGGGCCGGCGAGAAGGCTGTGACGGCCGCCACGCGCGAGGCCGGGACCAGCCTCAAGACCGCCTGGCGCACGCAGATCACCGGCGCGGGGCTTGGGCAGCGGCTCGCGCGCACGATCCGCAGCGAGCAGTATCCGAAGGGGCAGTCCAGCCTGAACGCCGCAGCCCTCGTGTGGTCGAAAGCGCCCGATATCGTCAGCGCCCATGATACCGGGCCGCTGATCCGCTCGCGCAATGGCTTCTGGCTGGCGATCCCGACGGCAGCCGCCGGAAAATCCCGCCGCGGCGGCCGGACCACCCCGGTCGAATGGGAACGCCGCACGGGTCTGCGCCTCCGCTTCGTCTATCGCCCATCCAGCCCCAGCCTGCTCGTTGCCGAAGGGCGGCTCAACAAGGGCGGCCGTGCGGTTGCCTCGCGCTCGAAAACCGGCCGCGGCCTGACCACGGTGCCGATCTTCCTGCTGGTGCCGCAGGTCAAGCTGCCGAAGCGGCTGGATCTCGACCGGGACAACGAGCGGGCGCGTGACAGCTTGCCCGGGCTGATCGTGGCGAACTGGCTGGAAAGGAGATGGTAGTGGTTAATACACGAGCCTATTGAATGAAATCTGTGCTGGCATCCATCGTAGAGAAAGAAAGTTCAGCGCTCACTCCTTTTATGTCAACTTCACTTAGGTAAAACCGACAATCATCACTAAATCCAAGAAGATTAGCAATGTCGTTCGGTGTGAGCGCAGCCGTCGCTATACATGTCTCAAGGTTATCGTGTCGTGAGCCCTCGCTTCCACCTGAAGATCCTTCGGTTTCAATTTGATCCATGCAGGAAGTTCCCCAAACGATATGAAGGATCTCTATTTCTGAAAAATATATGCGCTTAACAGGAATTGCTGAGCGGAAATCACTTACCCGCAGCACATTCATCTGTCCGAGATGACGTGGTTTTCTTATATCCTCCGGCACAATGATAGTTTCGAAGAATTGGTGCAGCTCGCGATCCGTTGTTGGGCGAGATTTCATGCAATGAAGTCGGTGCTTGAGCTCGAGGGGATCAGTTGGATCAATTGGACTGAGCACTCGCACGTGAAAGCATTTTGGATTTTCCCATTGCTGCTCCATTGTTTTCTTGGCTTCGTCGATCGTTGCAACCTTAATTTTCTGAATTTTCGGATCAATTAATTCGATTCCCCATGAAAAAGATTCGACAGTGTATGTCATGCGCTCTTTTGCCTATCTTTACATGTCTGATGTGCTGTGGCTACTTGACGGAACTACGGTTGGCCACTCGTGTATATTGCGCTCGTGGATAGTGGTTTCCCTTCGATCGAACATGGACTGACCAGTACATGTAAAAGTGCCCCCACCGCTTCGTGAAGATGTGAAACTAAAAAGACAATGCCCAGCTCTCGCGAAACCATCCTCACCGCGCTGCACGTGCGGCTCTCGGCGCTGCCCGCCACCGCCCTGCGCGGTGAGGTCCTGCCCGAGCGAATCCCGGCCAGTGGCCTGCTGATCCTGCGCGACGGCGAACCGGGGGAGCCCGAGGTGACGCTGTCGCCCCTGAGCTACCACTACCAGCACCGCGCCGAGATCGAGGCGGTCGTGCAGAGCGCCGACCGTGACGCCGCCTTCGACACCCTGACCGCCGGCATCGGCGCGGCGATCGCCGCCGACCGCACGCTGGGCGGCCTCTGCGACTGGGTCGAGGCGGAAGCGCCGCGCCCGGTGGATCTGCCGGTCGAGGGCGCGGCAAGCCTGAAGGCCGCGGTGATCCTGGTCGTTCTGCACTATTCCACGTCTGATCCGCTGGGCTGATCAGCCGATTTCGCATCCCTGTTCGGGGCTCGGGGGGTGCATTGCCCCTCCAGCTTCGCGCCGCTGTCGATTCTCAGGCTGTCATAGGTGATGTCGCCGACCATACGCGCGCTGGTATGCAGTTGGACCGTACCACCCGTGATCTGACCATTGAATTGCCCCTTGATGGCAATGCGGGCGGCCTCAAGCTCGCCCTCAACCTCGCCCGTCTCCTCGATGATGATCGAGGACGCTTCCACCCGCCCCTTGACATAGCCGGGCAATTCGACCGTGCCGGGAAATGAGAGCTCGCCGGTAATGCGTGAGCCCGCGCCAAGATGCGAGCGGCCACCGGACCCGGAGACGGGATGTTTTTCGTCCGTCATTCAATTCTGCCTTTACGAGTTTCGGCCCTCTCGGAGCTCATCTGTTTCCACATACAGGAGAAACCACCATGGCACGAGCCCAGGGGGCGCGGGCGCAGATGGCGCTTGCGTTCGAGACGACCTATGGAACGCCGCCGGTGGGCGGTTTCACGAAGATGCCCTTCGCCAGCACCTCGCTGGGGGCCGAGCAGCCGCTGCTGACCTCGGAGCTTCTCGGCTACGGCCGCGACCCGCTGGCGCCGATCAAGGATGCGGTCACGGCCGACGGCGAGGTGGTCGTGCCGATCGATGCGCAGGCGTTCGGGTTCTGGCTGAAGGCGGCCTTTGGTGATCCGACCACGACCGGCACCGGACCCTGGACGCATGCGTTCAAGTCGGGGTCGTGGACGCTGCCCAGCCTGTCGATCGAGACCGGCATGCCCGAAGTGCCGCGCTATGCGATGTATTCCGGATGCGTGCTCGACCAGATCAGTTGGCAGATGCAGCGCTCGGGGCTGCTGACCGCGACCGCGCGACTGGTGGCGCAGGGCGAGACGGTGGGCACGACCACCAGCGCCGGAACACCCGCAGCGCTGGAACTGAAGCGCTTCGGGCATTTCAACGGCGCGATCACCCGCAACGGCACGGCGCTCGGCAACGTGGTTTCCGCCGAGATCACCTATGCCAACAACCTCGACCGGATCGAGACCATCCGCTCGGACGGGCGCATCGACGGCGCGGACCCGTCCATCGCTGCGCTGAGTGGACGGATCGAGGTGCGTTTCGCCGATCAGGTACTGGTGGACCAGGCGATCAACGGAGAGGCCTGCGAGATGGAATTCGCCTATGTCCTTCCCTCGGGCCAAAGCTTCACCTTCACCGTGCACGCCGTCTACCTGCCGCGCCCCCGCATCGAAATTTCCGGGCCGCAGGGCGTGCAGGCGAGTTTCGACTGGCAGGCCGCGCGCGACGCCACTGCTAACGGCATGTGCACCGCCACCCTCGTGAACGACATGGAGACCTACGCCTGATGCTTACCCTCGATCTGACGAACGCGCCGCGCTGGCATGACCTCGCCCCCGGCGTCCGGGTCCAGCTGCGCCCGCTCACCACCGCGCTGATGGTGGCGACCCGCAGCGATCCGACCGTCGAGGCGGTGCCCGACGATACCCCGGAGGAAGACTCCGACCAGACCCCCGATGCAGATCCGGCGGTGATCTCCGATGAGGAGCGCGCCATGGTTTTGCCAAGGCGCTCGCGCGCCGCGCGGTGCTGGCCTGGGAGGGCGTGGGCGACGCGGCCGGCACCCCCATAGAGCCGAGCCCTGAGGCCATCGACGCGCTCCTCGATATCTGGCCGATCTTCGAAGCCTTCCAGCTGGTCTACGTCTCGAAGGGTCTGCTGCTGGAACAGGAAAAAAACGCCTCCGCGCCCTCGCCGAGTGGGAATTCGGCGGGGGCGCGCGCTACTGCGACGCCTGCCAAGCGGCGTGCCAGGACTGCCCGGCGCGGCAAAACCAGCCGCTGACCCTCGAGGGCTGGCAGGTCTGGGACCTGGTGGGCCGCCTCGGTGGCCAGCTGCGCGTGACGCCCGGTGCCGTGATCGGCTGGGACATGTCGGCGGGCCTCTCGCTGGGCCATGCGCTGGGCATCCCGGCCTGCGCCATGGCCGAACTGCTCCCCGCCCTCGAGGCGGTGATGGTGCGCAAGGCGAACGAGGCATTGGCGGCCGATACAGATGCCGGCGTCAGGCCTTGATCTTCTCGATCAGCATGATGTCCGGCAGCCCCTCGAAATGCGCGTCGCAGGTCAGCACTGTTGCGCCATGGGCGCGGGCCGTCGCAAAGATGATGGCATCCGCGGTCGCGAGCTTGTGAGTGCGGCAGGCCTCGGCCGCTGCCAGCGCGATCTCGGTGTCGAGCGGGACCACATTGCAGACCTGCGTGAAGGCGATCACCTGATCTACCTTGTCCTCATCGGCCTCGCGCGTGAGCCACTTGGCGAGCTCGAGCTGGACCATCGTCGGCACCAGCCAGTCGGCCTGCTCGGGAATACGCGCGGCGACCTTGGCGCCGGTTGCCGAGTCGATCAGCCATTCGATCCAGGCCGAGGTATCGACGAGGATCATCAGACGCGGTCTGCACGATCGCGGTAATCATCCGGTCTGGCGCCTTTCGCGAGCCCCTTCAGATCATTCTTCTTCGGCACCGGCACCAGCAACACGCCCGTGCCTTTCGGGATGAAGGCAAACGTCAGCCCGGCTTCCCAATGCTGGGCAGCCCGGATCGCCTTGGGGATCGAGATCTGGAACTTCGAGGACAGGGTCGCGGTCTCGGCCATGGTCATACTCTCAATGTATCGATGACAAGAACGTAAGACGCCGATGCGGCGAAAGCAAGGAGTCTGACCGATGGCCGAGAAACGCGTTAGCGTCCGCCTCGCGGCCGTCGGTGGCCGACAGGTGCGCGCCGAGCTCGAAGGCGTGGGCGAGGCCGGCAAGCGCGGGTTCGGGCGTCTGAGCCAGGAGATGGAGGCGGCCAACCGGCGGCTCGCGGGGTTTGCACGGCGCGTGCGGGTGGCCTCTGCCGCTGCCGTGGCCGCCGCCACCGCGGCCGGTGTTGCCATGGTGCGCTCGGGGCTGCAGACGGTGGATGCGCAGGCCAAGCTCGCCGCCTCGCTCGACACGACCGTGGCCAGCATCCAGGTGCTGGAGCGGGCGGCGGAGCTTTCCGGCGCGCGGTTTTCCGAGATCGAGGGCGGTGCGTCGCGGCTGACGCGGCGGCTGTCGCTCTTTGCCAGCGATGGCGGGGGTCCGGCGGCAAAGGCGATCGAGCAGCTTGGCCTGAATGCCGAGGCGCTGTTGCGCCTGCCGCTCGACCAGCGGATCGACGCGGTCACGCGCAGCATTCGCGAGAATGCGAACGCGTCCGAGCAGGCGGCGCTGTTCAGCCAGCTTTTCAGCGACCGGGCTTTCGTCGCCTTCCAGCGCCTTGATACCGCCACGCTTGCGCAGGCCAATCAGGATTTGCGCGATTTCGGGGCGATCGTTTCCGATCAGGACGCAGCACAGATCGAGCGCACGAACGATGCCATCTCGCGCCTCGGGCTGGTCTGGCGGGGGCTGTCGAACCAGCTCGCGGTGGCCGCGGCCCCGGCGCTGGAGGCTGTCGCCGACGCAATGGCGGCGGTGGCCCGCACCACCGGCCCGCTCGGCCAGGCGATCCAGCGGCTCTTTGGCAATCTCGGTCGGCTGGCCGGCACGGCGGCGGCCTTTGCGGGGTTTCTCGCCGGGCGCTGGGTGGCGGGGCTGGCCGCAGCGGCGTTGTCGGTGCGCGGGCTGGCCACGGCGCTGGTGGTCCTGCGCGGGGCGCTCATCCGCACGGGGATCGGCGCGCTGATCGTGGGCGCAGGCGAGCTGATCTACCAGCTCGGGCGGCTCGTGTCGGGCGCGGGCAGCTTTGGCGCGGCGATGGGGCTTTTGCGGGGCGTGGCCCTCGAGGTCTGGGACCGGATCAGGACCGGGGCTGCGGCGGCGGGCGCGGCCGCCACGGCCACGTTTTTCGATCTCAAGGCCGATGCGGCTGCGGCGATGCAGAGCGCCATCGAGAGCGTGGTCGACTTTGGCAACACCGCCGCGAACACCTATGAGGGGGCTTACGCGGCGATCAGGGCGATCTGGGGCCGACTGCCCGCGGCCATCGGCGATCTGGCGTTTCAGGCGGCGAACAGCCTGGTCGACGGGGTCGAGGCGATGCTCAACGGCGTGGTCTCGCGCATCAACGGCTTCATCGGCGGCATCAATTCCGGGCTGGAGGCGCTCGGCTCGGAGCGGCGGCTGTCGGTCATCCCCGATCTGGAGCTGGGCGAGATCGAGAACCGGTTTGAGGGCGCCGCAACGGCGGCCTCGTCTGCTGCGCGCGACGCGTTCGACCGCGCCTTCGAGGACAATCCGCTCACCGCCCCCGATCTGGGCCTGACGCGTGCGGCCACAGAGGCGCTCGGGTCCGCCAACACCTATCGCGGCGTGGCGCGCGATCTGGCCGAGAGCGCCCGCGCGCCGCTGGACAGCTGGCAGGCGCTGCGCGACGCGGTGCGGGGCAGCGACACGGACGGGGCGGATGCGCTGTCCGAGGCCAGCGACGCCGCCGAGCGGTTTGAGACCGCGCTCGGCGATGCCGGACAGGCGGCAGGCAAGGCCGGCACCGCTGCCGGAGCCGCGGCAGCGGCCGCCGCGCCCGACACCGAGGCCGCGGTCACCGGCTGGCAGGCGGTCACATCCGCCCTGTCGGACTATGCCGCCAAGGCCCGCAGCATCGGCGGAGATATCGGCAAGGCGCTGGTCGGAGCCTTCCGGTCCGCCGAGACCGCGGTGGGGAATTTCGTGAAGACCGGCAAGCTGGATTTCCGGGACCTGGTCACCTCGCTGCTCGGCGATCTCGCCAAGCTCGCGGCGCGCCGGTTCATTCTCGGGCCGATCGCCAATGCGCTCTCGGGCGCGCTCGGAGGCGCGGGCGGGATCTTTGCGGACGTCCTGCATGCCGGGGGCGTGGTCGGGTCGGCTGGCCCCGCGCGCATGGTTCCGGCCATGGCCTTCGCGGACGCGCCAAGGATGCACACCGGCGGCATGGCCGGGCTCAGGCCTGACGAAGTGCCCGCGATCCTGCAGCGCGGCGAGCGGGTGCTCTCGCGCCGCGAGGCGCGCGACTACGACGGGTCGGGTCGCCGCGACCCGAACGTCACCGTCAACATCATGACCCGCGACGCCGAAAGCTTCCGGCAATCGCGCACCCAAGTCGCCGCCGACATCTCCCGCGCGGTCGCGCTTGGGCGGCGTGGACTATAACTCAGGAGCCTTTCTCGATGGCCTTTCACGAAGAGCGCTTTCCCGACGATATCAGCCGCGGGGCGCGCGGCGGGCCGGAACGCCGCACGCAGGTGGTCGAACTGGCCTCCGGCCATGAAGAGCGCAACGCCTCGTGGTCCGCGTCGCGCCGCCGCTATGATGTCAGCTACGGCATTCGCCGCGCCGACGATCTCGCCCGTGTCGTGGCCTTCTTCGAGGCGCGCCTTGGTCGCCTCTACGGGTTCCGGTTCAAGGATTGGGCCGATTACACGTCGAGCCTGCCCTCGCGCGCCGTCTCCGAGCTCGACCAGGAGATCGGTGTTGGCGACGGCGAGACCACGGTGTTTCCGCTCACCAAGACCTACGGCACCGCCCCGCACGGCCAGATCCGGCGTATCGACAAGCCGGTGGCGGGCAGCACGCGCATCGCGCTGGGCGGCGCGGAGCAGTTCACCGGCTGGTCCGTCGATACCACCACCGGGCGCGTAACCTTCGAGACCGCGCCCGAGCCCGGCGTGGTCCTCACCGCCGGTTTTGCCTTCGACGTGCCCGTCCGGTTCGACAGCGATCTGATGGACATCACCCTCGATATCGAGCGGCTCGGCTCGATCACCTCGATCCCGCTTCTGGAACTGCGATTGCGCTGAGGCCCTTCATGCAAACCTATACCCCCCTCGAGCATCGCCCCGGCGACACGCCGACGCTCTACGAGATCGATGGCGGTGCCATCGCCGTGGGCGCGGATGGCAAGATCGCCCGCCTGACCGGGCTGCAGAAGCTGGTCGGCCTCACCCCGGTGCCGCTCGAGCCCGGCGTCGCACATGTCCTGCGCGCCGCCTGGCGGCGCGTGATCGACAGCCCCGACCCGGCCTCCGACGCGGTCACCATAGGCGTGATCTGGCTCGATGCCGACAAGGCGGTGCTGTCACAGAGCGTCGCGCACACGGACCTCGCCCCGCGCGTCACCGACGGCCGCCGCACGATCGCCATGGCCGTGGATGTCGGCGCCGCGCCCGGACCGGGTGCGATCGCGGCGCCTGCTGCTGCACGCTACGCCCGGCCCTTCGTCGAGACCTACGGCTCGCAGCACGCCACCGATATCGAGATCTGCGCCATCGAGCGCTCGACCCTGGCGCTCGTCTCGCCCTCGCTGGCGAACGGATACCCCGAAGAGCGCATCTTTTACGTGGCCCAGGACGGGCATAACAGCGGCAATGGCGAGGGCCGCGATCGCGCGGTCCGCGACATCGAGGCGGCCCGCGACCTTCTTGCGGGCTCGGACGACCCGGCCGTCATCCATGTCCATCCCGGCACCTACCCGACACAGGGCCATATCGATTTTCCCGATCACTGCACTGGCGTCATCTCCGCCACCGCGGCCCGGGCCACGAAGATCGTCCCCGCCCCGGGCTTTGAGGAGCGCAACGTCTTCCGGATGGGCAATGGCGGCTATGTCCAGGGCTTCAGCTTCGAGGGCGGCTGGCGCGTCGACAGCCTCGACGACCCGACCGAGGGCTTTGCCGTGTCCTTCCGCCCCGGCGCGGTCATCAACCGCACCGTCTATGCCCATAACATCGTGATGTATCGCACCGGCGAGCCGGTGCTCATCCCGCCACCGCTGGACCGGGCCAACCAGAACCCGCTCGTGGGGCGTGGCGGCGGTGTCGCGCTCGCCGATCGCGCCGTGGTGAGCCCGTATTCGGTCTTCCCGCAGATCATGCTCTGGGGCGCCACCCCGAGCAACCCCAACGGCATCGGCTATCTTGCCCGGAACGGCGCCTTCATCAACGGGATCAACGCCATCGCGATCTTCTCGCACAAGCAGTACATGTGCCTCGATGGCGGCGAGATGATCCTGTCCAATTGCGCCTCGCAGGCCGGCGACTGGACGCTGTGGTCCGAAGGCTACCGCAATGTCGTCGTCCCGCTCACTGCGCCGCCACAGGCGCTCGGCGCATACCCCGCCGATGCCGCGGCCATCGAAGCCAATGAGGCGGCCATCACCGACGCGATGTGGGCGCACCTGGTGGCGCAGGGCTATATCGACGGGTTCTCCACCGCCTCGGCGGCCTCGCGCGAGGAGCCGACCCGGCGCGACGCGCGCTTCCTGCTGCTGTCTCTGCGCTATGATCTGACCGCCGGTCAGCAGCAATCGACGCAGCTCTTCACCCGCGGCATGTATGACTGGAACGCCGTCTTCATCGGCGCGCCGGGCCAGCTCTACTGGTTTACGCTTGGCTGGCAGCGCATCCGCGACGAGATCGGCGCGCTGGTCTCGCCGGGCGCGCAGGCCATGGTCGCGGCGCTGATCGACGACGTGCTCATCGCCACCACCAATGCCGATCCCGTCCCCACCGAGCGCGCGCCCAGCACCATCACCGCCGTCGGCCACCAGTGGAACGAGACCCTGACCGGGGTCAATGGCCGCGCCTTCTCCCGCCCCGCGCAGGAGGTGCCCCAGAGCATCGTCGAGAAGAATCTCGGGCGCGTGGTGTTTTCCGGCATCGACGGCAACGGCAAGCAGTTCTTCACCGGCGGCGCGCTGGTCAACCCGCTTACCGGGCAACTCGAGGGGCCGCCCATCGATCGCACCATCCTTCCCCGCGCCCGCCGCGCGGCCATCATCGCAGGAGGCCAGCAATGAGACAGACCGTCCGCCAGGCCGGCGCCGCCGTTCCCGTCCGCATCCTCGTCGAGAGCCTCGGCACCGACTGGCTGACGGTGCTGGAAGCCCCGGACTTCTCCGTGCCCGACCCGCAGCGCCGCTTTCCCGACGCCCGCGATCCGGCCGACGACGAGCGCCGCATCCAGCCGGGCTTTGCGCTGATCGAAGCGCCGCTGATGTTCTTCAACGGCGGCACCAGCACCGTGACGCTCGAGGTGAGTATCCTGCACGAGGACGGCCCCCGCGTGCAGCAGGCGGTGATCGGGATCATTGCCGGAGAGACCTATCTGCACCCCGCCCCGGGCCAGCGGATGCTCAAGCGCGACCCCGCCAGCGCGCATGGCGACCGCATGCAGGTGAAGGCCTCTGCCGCCAATGCCGTCCAACTCACCAGCACCGCCTCGGAAGGGGCGGCCGAGCAACACGATCCGGAGACAAGCTGATGAGCCGCTATCTCAACCACGGCACCCGGTTTCTGGGCGAGCCGGTCTTCATCGGGCGCGGGCGCGCGGTTCCCTCGCCGGTTGGCGCGGCCCTTGACCCCGCGCTATACGAGGGGGCCGCGATCTATGGCAGCGACGGCCAGTTCTACTATTCCGATGGCGTTCAGTGGCGCATCCCCACCGGCGCCGTGGATATCGCGCGCCCGGGGGCGCTGCCGCCGACCAACAGCGAAGAGGCCGCAAGACTGCGCCTGACGCAGTTCTTCAGCCCGCGCGGGCTGAGCCAGACAGGGGTGTATTTCGAGGTCGCGGGATCGCAGGACGGCTTCGACACCCCTGTCTTCACGCGCGACATCACCAGCGCCACGGCCAGCGCATATCAGACGATCTATCCGGGCGACGGGCTGAGCCCGGGTCAGGCGTTCTGGTGGCGCGGCCTTTATAAAGGGACCGAAGGCGGCCAGTCCGAGTTCTCGGTGCCCGTCCGGCAGGTGTACCCTGAGCTGATCGACACCCCGGACGCCGTGACCCCGGACGGGGCCACGAGCGGCGCGGTGGAGCTGACGCCGTTCAACTCGGAGTTTGGCCTCACCTATGTCGAAACCCGGATCGAGTTCTGGCTGGCCGGCTCGGATCCGGAGGTGGACATCCCCGACGAGACGGTCACGGCTGTGGGCGGCGCGCAAGTGACGCTTCCCGAAACGCTTCTGGACGGCGCCGCCTATATCTGGCGGGGGCGCTATGGCGGCCGGGCCGGCGGCAGCGGCCCCGTCACCCACACGGGCTGGACCGTGCCCCGGAACATTCTCAACGGGGCGGCCTCCATGCAGCTGGTCTTCGATCCCGGTCTCGCGCTCAATCGCACGGTCTATCTGCCGCTGGGGGTTTACGGCGGTCTCGTCGATGTGGCGATAGACTGGGGCGACGGGATCGGCCAGACCGTGCAGTCCGGCGGGATCGTCAGCCATGTCTACGATGTCGGCGTGACCGGCCTCGTCACGGTCACGGTGAGCGGACAGCTTGAACAGTATGGCGGCAACGCCAACCTCCAGGGGCTGGTCCGTGTCGAGAATATCGGCTTCAAGCTGGGGCTGACCTCGCTGCGGGAAGCCTTCCGCAACGTGACGAACAACACGACCCATGTGAACCCGGCGCTGCCGCCGCAGGTCACGACCGCACGCGGCATGTTCCGCGAGGGCGATCCCGGCTTCGACGCAGGCACGCTGAATACGTCGAACATCACGGATATGAGCGAGATGTTCATGGATGCCGTGACCTTCAACGACGACATCTCCGGGCTCGACACGTCGAATGTCACGACCATGGAGAAGATGTTCTTCGTGGCCAACGCCACGATGAGCTTCAACCAGCCCATCGGGTCATGGGACGTCTCGAAGGTCCAGACGTTCAGGAACATGTTCGGTGGCGGGTCCGGGCGGTCGACGCAGGTTTTCAACCAGAACATCGGCGGCTGGGATACGCGGTCGGCCACGGACATGAGCTACATGTTCGCCGCGGCCTTTACCAGCCAGGGCAATCTGGGCACCAACGCCTTCAACAACGGCGGGTCCGACAGCATCCGGAACTGGACCGTGTCGACCGTCACCGACTTTTCCTACATGTTCGCCACGCCGGACGATGATGCGGTGCCGCACGCCTTCAACCAGCCCCTGGACGGATGGGACGTGTCCGCCGCGCGGTTCATGAACAACATGTTCGAGGGCGGGACGTTCAGTCAGCCCCTCGACACCTGGGACGTGAGCCATGTCGAGAATTTCACGCGGATGTTCTCCCGGTCGGCTTTCAACGCCAGTCTGGCGGGCTGGAACCTGTCATCTGCCACCAGCGTGGAGCACATGCTCCATCTGTCACCGTTCAATTCCGACACGACGAACTGGGTGCTGCCCTCCAATGCGAAAGCCATGATGAACAGCGCGCGGGATTTCAACCATGCCTCGGTCCTGACCTGGGATGTGTCCGGTGTCACCAACATGGAAGGGCTGTTTCAGGGCGCCATAGCGTTCAACCAGGACATCTCGGGCTGGAATGTCTCGAAGGTCACGAACATGAAAGACATGTTCAGGGGTTTTACCGCGTTCAACCGCGACATCTCCGGCTGGGACGTCTCGAACGTCAGCACCTTCGACGGCATGTTTTTCGATGCGAGGGATTTCAGCTTCTCTCTCGGTGCGTGGCCGCTGTCGAAGACCGGGGTGTCCATGTCGTTGATTTGGGACACCACCCCCATTCACGGAGAGCCGTATTCCAGAACCCTGATCGGCTGGGCGAACACCGCATACAATCAGGACGGGCCGTTCAGCGTCCCTCTGACCGGAAACCACAGCCCTCCGACCTACACCGCCACGGTCTACGCCCCCGGCAGCCGGTTCGGGGACGCCGTGTCGGCGCGGGCGTTTCTTGCGCGCTCGCGCCGGGTGCTGGTCGCATCGGCCAGCACCGCGGACGCTGATGGCGCGTTTCTCTGGAACGGGGCACAGCAGCAGTTCGAGAAGACGACTGGCTGGCATTTCCTCGACACCGGCACCGCCTGGGAGCTGCGCGACGGCACCGACGCCGTTCAGGCGACGGCGCAGGACGCGATCATGCCGGACCAGCCCTACAAGGTCGCCACATGGGACGGGGTGCTGTCGGCGGCCTCCGTCGATCTCGACGGGATGGGCTGGACGATCACCGACGGAGGGCTTGTCTGATGGAGTACAGGGCGACGGACCCCACCTGGTGGATCGCGCATGGCGACGGCGTGAGCCACGGCCACCTTGCCCCTGGCGCGTCTGTCACCACGGGGGCCGCGTTCTTCGAGACATTCACCGACCAGCAGACGTTCCGGACCCGGCTGCGCGAGATCGAAGCGGACCCCGAGGCGGCACGACGCTCCGGCGCTCCGACAGAGCCCTTGGCCCGGCTGGCCTGGTTGCGCTGGCGTCACGAGACCGCGGGTCTCGATCTTCCGGGCGGGCAGCGCATCCAGACGACCCGCGAAAGCCAGGCGCAGATCACCGCGGTGGTCAATTCCCTGCAGATGGGCCTCATATCCGGGCCGGTGGCCTACAAGCTCGACAGCGGATGGGCCGATTTGAGCACGGCACAGGTGACGGCCGTCGCGCAGGCGGTTGGCGGCCATGTGAAGGCCTGCTTTCGGGCCGAGCGGGCCGTGTCCGTCCAGCTGGAGGCCATGGACGAGCTCAAAAATGCCGATGTCGCCGGGTTGTTTCAGGCCGCCTATGACGCGGAGGTGGCAGGCTGATCGTCTGCATGCCGATACCTGGCTGACGGCACCGATCCACGCCCCCGGCGCGACCCTTCATCCCCCATCACACTTTCACGCGCCTCCGGTTCCGCCAGGGGCGTCTTTGCATCTGGAGACCCCCATGCCCGGACCGCTCTGGCAGGCCACGCGCGACCTGCACCACGACGCCGAGACCCATCCGCTGGCCTGTGCCATGATCGAGGCCACCATCACGCCGCAGGCCTGGGCCGACTGGCTGCACGCCCATTGGACGATCCAGCTGGCGCTCGACCCGCATTTGCCACTGGCGGTGCGCCGCGCTGACGCGCTGGCGCTCGATCTTCTGGCGCTGTTGCCCATCGAGGGCCGGTCGAGCCCGGCGGCGGCGGAGTTCGCGGCCACGCTCACCGATCCGGTGGCGATCTTCGGCGCGGCCTGAGAACGGCGGTGCAAAAGTCGGCCACCTTTACCCTTTCTGGCGACAGGGAGGGCGGGAGGATTTTTACTGTGGACTTGTATCGTAAGGTTCGTCTGGCTTGTGCGGAAGGCATGAGCCAGCGAGA